>LFRM01297457.1_pt1 | contig 21829 bp, 16 predicted proteins | sample 618341 | NCBI WGS metagenome assembly LFRM01 (sample SAMN03654438, study PRJNA283298) | anaerobic digester metagenome | isolation source: pool of bioreactors CSTR01a, CSTR02a, and CSTR03a thermophilic anaerobic... | place: Denmark: Kgs. Lyngby | collected 2014-05-21 | reverse complement strand
ACCACAGTGATATTCAACCCAGCATCCGCCGCCAACGCCTGCCACACCGCCAACGCCGTGCCGCCCATGGGATCAACACCCAGCTTTAAACCGGACTGGCGAATCGCCGCTAAATCCACCACCTGATCCAGCTCGGCAATATAACGCGCAACATAATCGTACTCCTCGACCCGCGCCAAAGCATCGGGCAAACGAACACGCTTAACCTCCGCACAACCATCGCGCAAATACTGATTAGCCCGCGCCTCAATCCAGTTAGTCACATCACTGTCTGCTGGACCACCATCGGGTGTGTTGTACTTAATTCCGCCATCTTCCGGTGGATTATGCGATGGGGTAATAATCAAACCATCTGCCAAGTCCTGCTCACGCCCAGCGTTATGCAGCAAAATCGCCCGACTCACCAAAGGTGTTGCCGTCACGCCCTCATCAGTCGCCACATAGACTGAAACCTGATTGGCCACCAACACCTGCAGTGCCACTTCCCACGCTGGGCGCGATAAGGCATGGGTATCTAAACCGATAAATAACGGGCCATTGATATTTGCATGCTGACGGTAATCGGCGACGGCTTGGGCGATGGCTAGGATGTGCAGTTCGTTAAAGCTGCCAGTCAGCGAAGAGCCACGGTGGCCGGAGGTGCCGAAACTTACAGATTGTGCAGGGATAGATGAATCGGGGATAACTGAGTAGAAGGCGTCAAGCCATGTCGTAATCAATTTATCAATCCTATAACAATACTTTTAGCTCAATAGCCTACTAATACACGTGGCCAATACAGATGATATATAACCCAAGCTATAGGTTTAATATTTGCTCAAGACTGGCCGCATGCGCCTTAGGCGTTAACTTTTCAAATAACTCTGAATCTACGTTTAAGGTTGGTATAGCTTCTCTTTCAAGTTTGTGAAACAAGCCCACCACTACATCCACGTCAGGCTCTGCCACAAACCCAAGTTGATTATCATGCACCCACTGCGCCACGCTTGTATCAGCGCCACAAATCGCTACCACTTGGCATCCAGAAAACACATACGAGGACGACTTGCTCGGAAAAGCATAATTCGTCACTTCATCATCAATCGGCATCAAACCAAAACTGTAACTGCGCAACACAGCAGCCGCTTGATCAGCAGGCAATACACCTAAATAACTCACCTGCTCAAATTGACTGGCCAGTTTCTCAATCGCACTTTTATAAACACCGCCACCTGCAAACACAAAAGGTAGTTGTCCGCCTTCATTCAAATAACGCTCAATCGCTGCAAGTAACAAAGGTATACGTTGCAAACGCCCAGCATTACCGCAATAAACAAAACCTTTTTTCCGCTCGACTGCAACATCAGTCTCTTGCGCAGCACCCTGAACAGAAGGGTTATCCAATAATACAAAGGGTAATTTCTGCCCTGTGCGCTGCGTAATATAAGACTTCATCTGCTCAGTTAGCGTGATAACTGTTGCTGCTTTACGCGTTGTTTTGACATCAATTTTGCGTAGTAAACGCTCCACCCAATTGGTTTTACCAGTCACAACTTGTGTTGCTTCAGGATGAATATCCTGCAAGTGATACACAAACTTTTTACCAAACAACCCACAATACAAGCGCACAGCCAAAGGCGTAAAAATAGGTGGATTAGTAGCCACATACACCTTATCGGGACGATGCCAGCACAGACTGCAAAAAACAAACACCGTAAAGAGCAACAGCTCAACAATACGCAGCAGCATATGGCTAGAAGAGTTAGTTAGGCTAGGTAAAGTAGAAAACTTAACGCCCTGGCCCCGCTGCGCTTGCTGTAGTTTTTCTGGAAAGTCTTTAGCCACTTGTGTGATCACAACCGCTTGCGCATTCTCACTCAATGACTCCGCTAGCAAGAGCAAAGCCTCACCAATTGCAGGACTTTGCGGCCAAAAGCTGCGGCTCACTATGGCAAATTTTTCCATTAACGCATCAACCTTAAATTAATACTGCTTCCAAACATTGCGCATCACATAGTCACGATAACTATGCACAATTCGCACAACTTTATCGGACACATTCGGCATGCTGTAATCGGCCACTAAACGCAGCGTGCGCTCGCTGCCGCTGAGCTGGCTTTCAAGCACTTGCAAGGCCTGCATCACGCGATCGGTTTCAAGACCCACCATCATGACCGATGCTTCTTCCATGCCCTCAGGACGCTCATGTGCTTCACGCAGGTTCAGCGCTGGGAAGTTAAGAATCGATGATTCTTCATTAATGGTGCCACTATCCGATAAAGCCGCTTTAGAGGCTAACTGCAGCTTGTTGTAGTCTTTAAAGCCCATTGGCTTGAGCAAACGTACATTGGCATGAAACTTAACACCCATTGCATCAACACGTTTTTGTGTACGCGGGTGAGTGGAGACAATCACCGGAAAGTCATAATGCGCAGCAACGGTATTGAGCACATCAACCAGTTTTAAGAAGTTTTTATCTGAGTCGATATTTTCTTCACGGTGTGCGCTAACGATAAAGAACTTACCCTCTTCCAGCCCTAAACGCTGCAGCACATCAGACTGCTCAATGCCTTCACGGTAATAGTTCAGCACTTCAAACATTGGGCTGCCGGTTTTAATCACCATGTCGGGCGACAAACCCTCACGTAATAAATAATCACGGGCAATGGTGCTGTAAGTCAGGTTGATATCAGCGGTGTGGTCAACAATACGACGGTTGATTTCTTCTGGTACGCGCATATCAAAGCAACGATTGCCGGCTTCCATGTGGAAGGTTGGAATCTTACGGCGCTTAGCTGGAATCACCGCCATACAGCTGTTGGTGTCACCGAGCACTAATAACGCTTCTGGTTGCACTTCAGCCAAAACTTTATCCACAGCAATAATCACATTACCAATGGTTTCTGCACCGCTCTGCCCTGCCGCATTTAGAAAATGATCAGGTTTGCGAATGCCTAAATCCTCAAAGAAGATTTGGTTTAACTCGTAATCGTAGTTCTGGCCGGTGTGCACCAGAATATGTTCACAATGCTCATCCATCTTAGCCATCACCCGTGATAAACGAATGATTTCAGGGCGCGTACCGACAACGGTGACGACTTTTAATTTTTGAATACTCATAAACCACCAAAATTATTGATTTAAAACTTTCAGTTCTGTTTTTTCAAAAACGATAGCACCTAAGTACTTAGCACCACTCTTAGTTAAATGATTTGTATCGTAGGTGATAAATTTATTTTCATTACTAAAAATCTGAACCTTGCCTGTCTCATCTTTTAAAATATTGAGTATATCTACATAACCATCTATACCTTCAGATGCTTTACTATTAAATTCATCAATATTTTTTAACGGCTTTGTTTTAGTAGAAAAGATATTTGATTGCGGAAGCATTTTTATAAAATTATTATTCCAGCCAAAATTCTTAGTCCCTAGTACAAAAAGTTTACGATCGTCAAGTCTACTGTTCAGACTCTCAACACATAAGGATAATTTTTCATATGCGCTTTCTGCATCACCATCTAATGCCCAAGCATTTGCCAATACAACATATTTAGAATCTTTTATAATTTCTTTCAAACGTTGATCAGAAACTTTACACCCAGACTCTTCATAAATTATATTAAATTTATTGTTAATTTTATTTTCAACTAGCATATTTATAAAGTCACGCGCGAAACTATCCCCAAGTACAGTCAAGCGTTCTTTATCAAAACTGTCCGCTTGAATAGCACTGTACTTACGCGGAAGATCCACATACTGCTGAGGATCACCACCATAAGAGAGCTCAGGGAAATACTGTTGAAAGCCATAAGTCTTGTGCATCATTAAACCAGTAAAAGCAATACCGAAAAAGCATAGAAACAAGACAGGATAAAATCGTTTTACAGGGCTAAATTTAAAGTCGCGCGCAGGATTTTCAATAAATCGCCATGTGAGATAAGCCAAGGGGATAGATATGAAAGAAACTGCTGCTAGCACATAAGGATCAGGTTCATACTCAGAAGACAATCTAAAAAATGCAATCAATGGCTGATGCCATAAGTACACGCTATAACTAATCAAGCCTATAAAAACAAATGGACTGGAAGACAAAAAACGGCCAGCGTAGGTCGCCGAACTGCCTGAAAATGCTACTATAAGAAAAGCACCTAAAATGGGCAGCAGATTGACTATCGCTTGATTACTTGAAAAAACGTAAGGAAATAAAAACGATAAGACGATACATAAAAGCCCTAAAGCTGATAAATAGTTATTACTGATAATTTTATTTTTATTCATATACGCAGCCAGCAAGCCGCCACACATCAGCTCCCAAACTCGAGTAAAAAGTATTAGAAAATTATATTCTTTATCGTCAATAAAAAAACTGTACAAAAAACTTGCTAAAATAAATGCAAAAATTAATGTATACAGCATAAGCCTTGCTTTACAAAGCTTATAGAAGACTATAAATATAATCGGGACTACAAAGTAATACTGTTCCTCTACCCCTAAACTCCAAGTGTGGTATAGCGGCTTGAACTCTGCCGCTAGACTCCAATAACCTGAGGTAATATAAAGCAATATATTGTTTGCCGCAAAAGCACTGGCAAATACAGATTGTCCTAAGTTCTTTATATCATAAGGCACCATAAACACGGGGGAAACGAGTGTCACAGCAAGCATTACAAATAAAAGAGCAGGTAAAATCCTTCTTGCTCTTCGATCATAAAAACTTATAAAGCTAAAAGACTTACTTTGTGTTTTTCTAAGAATGTCACCAGTTATTAGAAAACCACTGATAAAGAAAAACAGATCAACGCCAAGAAAACCACCTGGAACAAAAGGTACTTTGGCATGAAAAAGTAACACTGGAATAACGGCTAGTGCCCTTAAACCAGTAATATCATCACGCATTCCCTTGCTATTAGCTAAAGACATAAAATCAGCTTCTCAAAATCAAAAACTATAAAGGGTTTGCATAAGTATCCGGCTTTTCACGGTCGAATATTTCATTGGCCCACAACATCACCACCATTTCATCATCACCCACATTGGTAATATCGTGAGTCCAACCGGTCACGGTTTCGACAATCTCTGGCTGCTCGCCACTGGTGTGCAATTCGTAAAACTCGCCTGTCATCATGTGACGAAAGCGGAAACAGGCTTTGCCCTTAATCACTAAGAACTTTTCTGTTTTAGAGTGATGGTAATGACCACCACGGGTGATACCTGGATGCGCAGTGAAGAATGAAAACTGTCCTGCATCCTTGGTTTTGAGCATTTCCACGAAGACGCCGCGCTCATCACCATACTTAGGCACTGTATAGCTAAATTGTTCAGGCTTTAAGTAACTGACGTAGGTGGAATACAGCGCACGCACCAAGCCATTACCTACGTTTTCACTGATCAAGGTATCGCGACTGTCTTTAAAGGTTTGAAGCTGCTCAGCCAAGTCACCCACGCTGATCTGATACTGCTGAGCAATATCAACAAAGCCAGTTTGGTTTAGCTGGCCATCCAGCACTTGCAAGAAAGACTCAACCACATCATCGATATACACCAAGTTAACTTGTGCATCCGGATTATTGATCTGAATCGGCAAACCTTGCGAGATGTTATGGCAGAAGGTGGCAACAGCTGAGTTGTAATTAGGACGAGCCCACTTACCAAAGACGTTGGCTAAACGGTAAATAAAGACGGGCGTACCGCTGCGCTGAGCAAAGGCTAATAAAGCATCTTCAGCGGCGCGTTTACTGGCACCATAGGGATTGTCTGCCGTTGCTTGAATCGAAGAGCTGTAGACCACAGGAATGGCTTTACCCGCTTGTTGCAACGCATCACATAACGCTTGGGTTAAGTCAGCATTACCTTGCTGAAACTCGACTGGGTCTTGCGGGCGATTAACACCAGCCAAATGAAACACCAGATCAGCATCTGCAACCAACTGCAACAAATCAGCCTGCTTATGCTCACGCGTAAAACACAGCACTTCAACATCGCTACGCTCGGTTAAATGCAGCTGCAGGTTTTTACCGACAAAGCCATTGGCACCCGTAATTAAAACCCGCATGCCTTACTCCTCAGCTGCAATATTGTCGCCACGCACAATCGCCGGCATAAAGGTCAGCTTCATTAACAGCTTTTGCATGTCCGCCACATCTAAACGTTCAGTATTATGCGAGTTGTAGTCTTCAACCTTGGACAAATCTTTCTGCCCCTCATCGACATATTTCGCATAATTCAGGTCACGCAAATCAGGCGGCACACGGTAATAATCACCCATATCTTGCGCACAGAGCATTTCTTCACGGCTCAATAAAGCTTCATAGAGTTTTTCACCATGCCGCGTACCGATAATGTTAATCGGATGCTCGGGCTTACCAACAATCTCAGTTAACGCGCGGGCTAAGGTTTCAACCGTTGCCGCAGGTGCTTTCTGTACGAACATATCGCCGTTGTTGCCATGCTCAAAGGCATACAACACCAAATCAACCGCATCAGCCAAGGTCATCATAAAGCGCGTCATATTAGGATCAGTAATAGTCAGCGCCTGACCCGCACGGATTTGCTCAACAAACAACGGAATTACCGAGCCACGTGAGGCCATCACGTTGCCGTAGCGCGTGCCGCAAATAACCGTTTTGGTTTCATCAACATTACGCGACTTGGCCACCATGACTTTTTCCATCATGGCTTTAGAAATACCCATCGCATTAATGGGGTAAACGGCCTTATCAGTACTCAAGCACACCACACGCTTGACTTCGTTCTCGATCGCCGCCTCAAGCACGTTTTCAGTGCCGAGCACGTTGGTTTTCACCGCTTCCATTGGGTGAAACTCACAGGATGGCACTTGCTTTAACGCAGCGGCATGGAAAATATAATCCACACCACGGGTGGCATTGAGCACGCTCATGTAATCGCGTACATCACCGATGTAGAACTTCAGCTTAGGACTGGAAAAGCGCTTGCGCATGTCATCTTGCTTTTTCTCGTCACGGCTAAAGATACGGATTTCAGCGATGTCGGATTCAAGGAAGCGCTTGAGAACTGCGTTGCCGAAGGAGCCGGTGCCGCCGGTGATGAGGAGGGTTCGATTAGAAAACATTATAACCTCTTGATTTTTTGAATAAGTCTTAATTTAAGTGTTTTAATACTATAAATTAATGCATGCCGCCAACTAAAAACCGCATGATAATTTGCCAATTTAAAATTAATATAGCTCTCATCAAAAGATAAGCTATTTATATTCTCAAGATTATACAGATACAAATCAGAACCAGGAGTTTGATTTAAAAAATTATCTTCTTGAGGTCTATATGTAAGACCAAATGAATAAACAATAGGAGCCTGTATTTTTTTAGATGTCAAAAAATAACGTTCAGTTGATTTAAGTTTAGTTCCATACAAGTCAAGACAAACAGGTTTGCCATCAAAATGCAGCCCTAGCCTTTCAAAAAAAACATCATAAGATGGGCTCTCAAACACAGTACCAAATTTAAAAACCGACTTTCCATGAGTTAAAGGAACTTGGAAAAGAGGAGTAATAATTTTATTGTGCTGCCCAACATCAGAATAGTTAGTCGACATTGAATCATATGAATAAAAAAAAGTTTTATTATTTTCGACAAGATACTTCATATAATATTTTTTCCATGAAGTATCTGGCCAGCTATAAATTCTAGATGGCATATCATCAGCAGGTATTAAAACCTCACTATTGGAGTCATACCAACAACGAAAACCCTCCCACATTTTACGCGTCCAACACTGTCCCCACGATTGAGCGCTTTGAAGATAATAATTATCAAAACCGTTTTTTTTAGGAATAAATGGTAGAAGACTCATTTCATTCACAAGAGGTGAGTACAATGATATCCCAGCTACATCATCACAATCATCTATAAATTTTATTGCAGAAAAAACATAATCAAGAAAGCTCTCAGATACAACAATATCGTCCTCAAGAACCACTACAGCTTCATAACTCTCAGTCAAATCTCCACAAGCTAAAATATGCCTTCGCAAACCTTGTCTCTCAGGAAACGTTCTAAAAACCACCTTTCCCTTATCCCATTGCATAGTATCAATAACATTTAAAACAATATCTTGACTATCAGATTTATCAATACTAACAATCAAATCTACAGACTCATCACTACTGGCATTTACAACACTTTTGAAAAGCCTTTTTAATGACTCAGGCCTATTATAACCAACAAGAATTACTGCCAACTTTGCATTCATAAATGCATACCACCTTTCAAATACATTCTTATACTATAGTTTATTTTATTACAAATAAAATCAAACACGTAAAAACCTTACTTTACTAGCATTAGATGCTGCAACTAACAAAGCCATAAGACCTGCAAACCGCAGCTCATATATACCGACATTAATAGTAAAACAAAGAAAAAGAGGAACTAAAAATAAATCACTTAACTTTGGCTTTGAAAAAATAGGTGCAAAGTACATATACACAAAGGTGATATAAAATAAAAAACCATAGCTATATATTAAATGCAAGTGCCCGTTATGGGGATTAATTACACGCCCTGCCATAACAACCAAACCACCATCACCCCAAAGAAACGAGGTCATGATTTTATTAAAATCAATTGATCTCATCCATATTAAGTATCTTGAATCCATAGAATTAATTTCAAACCTATCACTTGATACCTTACCAACAGTTGTTTCCTGAAAAAGCAAAAAGACGGATAAAATTAAAGAAACAAACAAGCAAATCAAAAAAACCTTAAACAATACGATTCTTTTATCAGATACAGACACCATTAAATCATTAATAATAAAGGCAATAAAAACAATAATAAAATAAAAGACACCTGATGTACTCATTGTCGCCAACACAACACTTAACACTAACAAAAACAAAGGTATAGATATATTATAAGCTACCTTCCTAAATAAAACTATAAAGGCTAGAATTGACACACAAATGGCAGCCAAATTATTTGGCTCACTTAAAGTGCCAGTAAACCTATACATAGTATTACTAAAATCTCCAACCTCAATGACATTTTCATACATCGTCCATACTGAACGAACCTCAAAATAAGACTTAGGGTTGAGATAAAAAACAAATGCTAATAGCAGAATAAAAAACAAGTATAAAATCAGATATTTATTAATTTCAATATGATACTTTACAATTAAACTTTTAAAAAAAACATAATACAGAAACATGAAAATAATAATTACTGTATTCGCGAGCATATCAAGTGAACCACCACTACTACCATCACGAAGAAGAAACCCATCTTGATAAAGAACAAAAGATAATAAAAAACTTAAAACACAAAGAAATATAGCAACAACAGACAAACGGAGATCTCTATCATTCACCAAAGTTGATCCTCTGAAAAAAAACCATACAGGAATCAACAGCATAGATAAGGATAATGATAAAAACCTTATGTACGGAAAAAACATTAAATCTAGCACCACCAAGGAAAAACACAGCTTATCTAAACTTCTTCCTGATATTTTTAATTTCACAGCTTTTCCTATCAATTTATTAAAATAAAATCAATCTAAAATATTAGTTTTAAAGTTTTTTTGATTAAGCTTCATTTGATTTTTTAAAGAGCTCCAATTTTGCTCGCAATATCTTTTATCGATCAGAAAGCTATTAAGCTTACCTGGTATTTCCTCAAAAGAATTAATACAGCATGCATGCCCATCCAAAAACCTCATCGATGCCACTTTCGATGGGCCTATTGCTAAAATCTTACTACCAACACTAATATATTCTGCAATCTTTGTTGAAATTGATAAGCGAGTAGACTCAATACATTCCTTAGAAAAAGACTCAACATGTACAAGTACATCTGCATTATTTAATACCCTCTGCACCCCTTTTGCATCCAAACCTCCACAATACATTGAAGCTCCAAGTATATTTAGCTTATCTTTAATACTCTGCTTAACAAACTGATGAGAATACACTTCTAATTTAACTGACCTATTATTTTTTTTATTAAATTCTTTCAGCGCCTCAGCTAACTGAACAAGAGTTTCCCATCTTTTAAAGTGCAATCCTCCTGCATAAACCAGTAAAAAATCTGAACGAATTTCTTTATTAAAATCTTCGATTTTAATATTTTCACTCATATTAAAAGAAACAATACTATCTTTCCCAAAAAGATTTTTATATTCGGACCGCATTTCTTCCGATATAGTTACAAATATATCAGATTTTATAACTGCATTCTTCATTTTAGAATAAACAAGTTTTCTACGTAACCACCAAGAAGGCGATAGCTTCTTTCTAGGTGCAACATAATCATCTGTTATATAAATAACTTTTTTTGCAACAGGCGTGTGATTGCATACAGCCTGATAAATATCATATGCAAACAAGGAGTCCCCTGCACAAAAAAATATCAAATCCGGACTAACTTTATCTATCCACTTGAATAAATTAACATAGTCTATTTGAGAGCATTTCCAGACAAACTCGCGCATTAAGCGTGCAGAATCTGATTTCCTAATCAAATCATTTAAATTTTTATCTTTTTCCTCTTGAGATTTCCCAATATATTTTTCTTTATAACTTAGCTCTGCCCCAGCTTTATCACTCCACAAATAAAGTGAGCTAAATACATCATGATCAGAGATTCGATAGTATTCAGATGCATACTCCCCTTCTACACTCTCATTACTAAAATAAAGTTGATTTATATTTTGTTTAGGAAAGTTTTTAAAAAACGAAAGCAAAGTCTTTCCATTATTATTCTGAGATGAAAGAACGTTGTTACTTATAATTAATATTTTTTTCATAACTCTCTTAAATAAAACACATTACAATAATCTATTTAAATTCAGGATCTAGAAAAATCCAGCTCACACATAGTAACAAATATATTTGCGCCAACATTCTAAATATTTTAATCCCCTCCAAACAAATCCCGTGTAAACACCTTCCGCTCTACATCCTTCAGCTCATCCACCACCCGATTCGCTACAATCACACAACTCACTTTCTTAAACTCTTCCAAACCCGTAATGACCCGTGAGTTATAAAAATGCGTCTCTTGCAGTACAGGCTCATACACCACAACCTCAACCCCTTTGGCCTTAATCCGCTTCATCACGCCTTGAATGGCAGACGCACGGAAGTTATCTGAGCCTGCTTTCATGACTAGGCGATAAATACCTACTACTGGCTGTTGGCTGGATTGCTTCGCTGCGCTCGCAATGACTGTAGGGTCGGTCGCAATGACTCTAGGGTCTGTCGCAATGACGGATTGGCTCGTATTAACATCACCGTCACTGCGAGGAGGCGTAGCCGACGCGGCAGTCTCTGAAACAGGATGTCTAGTAGCGGCTAGTTTTTTAAGAATACTTTCAGCAATAAAGTCTTTGCGAGTGCGGTTGGAGTCGACAATGGCTTTGATCAGGTTACTCGGCACTTCATCGTAGTTGGCCAGTAACTGCTTGGTGTCTTTCGGCAGGCAATAGCCGCCGTAGCCGAAGGATGGGTTGTTGTAGTGATCGCCGATACGCGGATCTAAGCCCACGCCTTCAATGATTTGTTTAGTATCTAAGCCGAATGTCTGCGCGTAGGTATCCAGCTCGTTGAAGTAGGCGACACGCATGGCCAGGTAGGTGTTGGAAAACAGCTTAATGGCTTCGGCTTCGGTGGAGTCGGTGAAGAGCAGCGGCACGTCTTTTTTAATCGCGCCTTCTAATAGCAAGTTAGCGAATACTTTGGCACGCTCAGACTGCTCACCCACGATAATACGCGATGGGTAGAGATTGTCATGCAAAGCTTGGCCTTCACGCAAGAACTCGGGCGAGAAAATAATGTTATCCGTCGCCAGCGTGTGTCTAAGCTCAGCCGTGTAGCCCACCGGTACCGTTGACTTAATCACCATCACCGCGTGCGGGTTGATGGCTAATACTTGCTTGATCACCGACTCAACACTTTGGGTATTAAAGTAATTGGTCTTGGGATCATAGTCAGTGGGTGTCGCGATAATCACGTAATCAGCAGTGCTGTACGCCTCATGCGCATCCAGCGTGGCACTAAAATTTAGATTTTTGTGCGCTAAAAAATGGCTGATGTCCGTATCTTCAATCGGTGACTGTTTGGCGTTCAATAATGCGACTTTTTCCGGCACGATATCGACGGCAATCACTTCATGGTGCTGGGCGAGTAACATGGCATTGGACAAGCCCACGTAACCTGTGCCGGCTATTGCTATTTTCATAATGGATTCTGATGATTGGGTGATTAAATAAAAGGCGGATTGTACAGCCTTTATTGTGGATAAGCTTTAAGCAATCACGGATTGCTCATACGGCTTCATTACTGCGTAAGAATTACATCCGTATAGATACTAGTAATTAACTTATAGCATACAGCTACAAAACTTGGCTTTTAACAGCACAACTTACACTCTGCCCTTATTAGCCAGTTCCTGCTGCTCTTCTTGGCTTAGCTGATGATAAATTGAAGAGTTTTTAACCTGCAGCGTAACAAGCTTCTCGCTCACTCTGTACGTGTTTGATAGCTGCGTAATGCTCTCTTCCAGGCTTTGTGTTTTTTGTATCACCTGCGCTGCAGCCTCTCTAGGCAGTAATAGTTCTGCGGCAAAAGCACGTGCTCTTTTTTCCAGTCGCTCAGGGCTGTTACCGTTAAGGACTTCAGCAACGGGCAAAGTATCTCCACGATCCAAAAGCAAGTGACAAATCTCATGAGCTAAAGTGGAATTTTCACCAAACTGATGCGCGGCGCTACTTTCTTCAACTTGGTTGATTAAAATCGCAGGGCCATGTTTATGCCCCCAACACGCCAAAGCATCTAAACCTGAGTTGTCCAGCTCAAAATTCTGCAACTTTACATTCCACTGCTTTAATATCTCTGCAGGCTGTACTGGTTCAATCAAAGGTTTATTAAGCTTACCTCTTAGCCAATTAGCCACCCAATAGCCTTGGTCGTACAGCTGGCCCTCTTCTTTAAAGACGTGCTTGAGTTCAACACTAAGCTGATCAAGTATAGGCGTGGTTTGCAGCGGAATCTGACGAATAAGACTTAAAACAATAGCTTGCTGCTCTATATTGAGCTTGCCACTGGTCATGCGCGCAGCAGCCATCAGCTCTGTATCTGCAAGAGGTTGAGCAGCATCAAACTCCCAAAACTCACTATTGCTTGCATTCAGCTCTTTTAAGCTGCGTTCTGTTAAGCCGGTTGAGAGTATTAAATGCTTTTGCACAAACTTCTGATGGCGTTTTTGCCACATATCGATAGCCATTTGCGCTCTGCCCTGCGGCTGGCAATGCTGCTCTATGAGCTCAACAATACCGTTAGCAATAGCTTCTAAAGCATCCACAGCATCAGCTAAATTAAGGCTATATTGTGTGTCTGTCTCAGCAACCGTTGCTTGTAAGGTGTTACCCAGTCTTAACAAATAAACACTAGGAAAATATATCCCTTTAAAAGCACTGGCTAAATCGTGACGGGATAAAAACTGTAGGGCTTGTTCTTCTTCGTCCTCAACACGATCCTCTGGCATATCTTCCCAACGCCTGTTTAAGTCACGCATAAGCGTACCCATACCCAACGTAGAAACATTAAACGGGTAAGCCTGCTCTAAAAGTAAAGCACTCCAGTGTTTAACAACCCACTCAAGCACATCCAACCAAGTCCACTCAACGACGTCGCCATCTTCGCTGGCAATGGCAGGATCACCGGCAATTAAAAGTCGACCTTTAGCCCACAACAAACTAGCATCCGCACCTTTTTTATTTATAGGCGTGAGCTCAAGTTCAATGATATTTGCTCGACCTAACCGTATTGTTTTAGCCATTGCTCATACTCTTTCAGATAATTCGCTTGCTGTGCTTGATCTCTAAGCTGCTTTTTAAGCTTTCTAGGCAGCGTATTTCGACCTGGCAAATCACCACGCCAAGGATAACCATGCCAAGAAACGCCTGGAGTAGTAGGCACAGCTTCATAAATAACACCTTTATAAACGCTGTAAATTTTGCAAGGCTGCTCGTCATCGGGCTGATCAAAGTACTCAATACCCATTGCTAAGATTTCAGTAGCAATATCTTGAGTAATAGTTTTAGGGCATTTCCCTATTGCGCCTTTAGCTCCGGGCTCAAAGCCAGCTTCGTCTTTGTTCCAGCGATGCTTATAGCGCCCTTCGCCACGCTCATACTGCCTCTCCACGCAACATATACCTTATCTTGTTAACCTGTAGACAAGAACAAAAGAATCTAGGTTAGCTCTAACTTTTACAACCCAATCAACTAAATGAAACTACAAATTTGCAATCACTGCCGAGCAAAGTCCACTATCGCTTGCTTGTGACTGATAGGCAAAACGTCAGCCTCTTGCCTGAGTAACATTAAAGCACTTGCATAGGCTTCGTATTGTAGGCTGTCTTCTTCGTCTGGGCCATCCACAGAAAAAACATATGCTGCGTATCGATTTGTGCTAATACCCTTTGCTCAGCATCAAGGTACAACCAAGCGCTGGGGATACCAGTATAAGAGTAAGGTACCCCCACAATCTACTCAGACACTAATCTGTACCGCCCATGTTGATATATCACTTAACTCGGCGGATAAAATGTAAGCCGCGTGCGCACCTTACTCAACATCCGCTCTATCTCTGCCTCAAACACCGCTTGATTAAACCCCCACTCTTGCGCCTCAAAGCTTTCATGCTCTTCTAGCGTGATACCTGCTTGAGTCATCAGGCTTTCGCGTTTAGCTGCGGTGTCTTGCGGCTGTTTGCGCTGGCTGTAGCGCTCAAATGCAAGGTCTAGTGTGCTTTGTGGAAACGCGGTTTTTGTGTGTAAGCTGTCGGCAAAGTTTGCAAGATCATCTGCGGGCATAAGTTTATCACCGCCCTCAAACTCTTCATAAATGCGCTTGGACTGATTGCGGCTGTGCTGGAAGTGGTATTTCACCACACCCGTCGTTTGCGCAAAATCCTCACCTGGCTTTAAGCGTATGGCATTAGCGCGCTGCTGCTCGGGTCGCGGAAACGGCTGCCAGCCGACTGGCACATAGGGCATTTGAGCACAAGGTACAGGCTGACTCATCAAAAAAGCCGGATGCAGTTTATAGATTACACCCGGTGACGACACGGCTCGCATCGGCTCAAATGTTTGAGTTGCAGTGTTCCAGTGCTGAGTTGCAAAGAAACTGGCGACTGCAAAACTACTGGTGATATCCAAATACTCAGTGGGTAAGCCGTAATGTTGCGCGATGCCTTCCAAGTTCATACAGATAGGTAAAGGCTGAACTCTTTGATCCAACACAGGCGCGAAACTTTGTAACTGAGTTATAGCTGGATGTGAAGCTAAGGCCTGTTGGAAATATGTAGAACGGCATAGAGCCGCAAAGAGTTCATGGTCGCGAGTGATTCTGTCTAGACTAGAAAGGCAAACCTCATATTCCTGCGTCTGGCCACGGTATTCAGTAAAGCTAAACTCAACACCACTCATCAGGTTAATACAATCACCGCTCATACTGCGTATGGCATGCAGGGCTTCCATGTCATCGGTTACTATTCCGTTTCTTCCACCTAAACTAAATTGACGGCCAGTGTTGACAGGCTGGATGTTTAGGCGGTGTTTGAGTTGGGTGAGGTTGCAGTAGGTGGTTTTAGGCATGATTTATTTACTTTCTACTATGTCTTCTTAAGGCCACCAATAACTGCCAAGTAATACCGGATAACCCAAAGGTGGCTAGCATGATAAATAAAGCTAAATGCTCCCTACCCTCATACAGCTTACTGAATGGCAAGAATCCTAATGCAAATCCATTCAACATCTGCGTCATACTTAACCACCAATCAGGCATGGGAATGTAAGTGGGCACCCATTGGTTTTCTGGCTGATCGTTTGCCAAGATAAGTGCTATCAAACTAATGCAAACGAAAAGCCAAAACGTAGCCCTTGTATAGTTTTGCCCATGGTTTGAGATGCATGCATTAAAACCAAGTAAAAATCTTTCCTTTAGGCTGCCTTTATTTCGTTTCAGTTCACTGCGGTAAGCTTCCATTTCTAAAGCATAAATACGGTCTGCTTCGATCTGATTATTAACTGCAACAAATGACTGCTTGATAATGCGAAAGGTTTCTCGATCTGTCTGCCTTTTTGCTTCGCTTTTAAAAACACTACCTAAAAACGTTGGTGTCTGTAAAAAAACCGTATTACGCAAATCAACCGGTATATAAAAAACAACATCTCTAAAATTAGCTGCCTTGTGAAAGCTCACTCGTTCAAACTCAGCAAATTGATCGTGATTTAACAGCGGATTTTTATGACCAAAAGTAGCGCGCTCATACAGCGCAAAACTCTCGAACTCTACTCCGGTATAGTTAACACGCTGAATGATTGAAGCAGACAAATCAAAGGTTTTTTCGAAAACCGTATCTGTCACTTGTAAGTCTTCGATACAACAGGCTGTTAAGTTAACTTTTCCTTCAAATCGACTCTCTGTTATCTGAACCTTTGATAATCTTGCGAGGTTAAGAATAAAGTCTTCTTCAAGTGTAGAATTATAAATATAAACTTCATCAGCAGTACTAGGTGAGTAATATCCAGCTTTACCAAATACAGCAACACTTAATTCAGTATTTTCAACTTTTAATAATGACATTTTACAACTTTCAAAAATAGCCCCACCTTTAAAAGATATACCTTTAAGAGTAATGCCCTGCTGAAAATTGCAATTTTTAAACAACGCACCTTCTAAAACCAAAGAAAAATTAAAATCTGTGTAAAAGTGCTGATGAAAACTGCACCCTTCAAAAGAAATATCATTTTGCGGATAGTAAAAAGTAATACTATCACAGTAAAAGCTGCAATCTTTAAAAACCAAACAAGCTAAAGGCTCAAATAATTTATAGTAATTTGGATCGCCATCTAATCTTTGAGGTGGAAACGTGAGCCCCTCTAAAGCTATTTCTTGATACTCAAGAGCTTGTCTTATATCAATAACATCCCTATAAAAATCAGGATAACTACCTACTTCTAAATCAACGTAATCGTCTTCTTCAATAGTAAAATCATCATCTTCAATCTTACTATAAATAATATCTACTAAACACTCTTCAACGATATGTAATGATAAGCTTGGCAGATGTTCTTTTATTTTCTTGGCAATATAACTCTTCAAGAACTCATAGAACATATGATGCTGAACGTTATCCCACTTTTCGTGCTTGCATGGGTCATAAACCAAATCTGAAGAGCAACTCATTATCACTTCAACCCATTACTAATTTAATCGTTCAGAAAATTAAGCACTTGCATCAAATTCGTTTTCTGGTTGCTATTAAGCTGATTTGAGTTTGCAAGCTCAAGTATATCGTCTGTGAAAAAACTTAATTGATGTGCCTTAGAAAGCTCTTGCAGTTGGCTATTCCATTGCTCGCTGTTAAATACATTCCCCCAATCACCCCAAGGGCCTTGGTTGCCTTTAATGATCCCTAACCGTGTCGCAAGGTGGCGATAAAACCAAATGCTAAATTGCAGCGGCATATTGGTAATAAAGCCAAAATAAGGTAAACGGCCATCAGCGTGCAGCACCCATTTGCTCGGTTTTAGAAACGGCTTCATGGCACGATTAAATAGGCGACGGTTTAACTTCCATGGTGTGGGTACAGTTGCTGCGACTTTCACAGCTTCAGTACACATAAAAGGCTCATAACTCTTAAAAAGACGTCGAGTACTGTAAAGGTTTGGCATATCGTTATGCATACTGAGTGGATAAATATTAAACCACTCCTGATAACTACTAGGTCGTAAGCACTTCACAAATTCTAAGTGTGCATTTTGACGTTTTTTAATCTCGTTTATTATTACATCATCTATACCAGCAGATAAGTTTTTAAACCGCTTACCTACAGGGGATTGATTAACTTGTACTTGAGGGAAAAAAGGGAAACGCCCAGATCCACGCGGCTTTGCAACATGATGACCTTTTAAAAGTGTGTCTGATAAAAACCCACCAAACACCGCAGAATACTCTGCAAGTTTATATTTCTTATCAAAACCTAAGCTGTGCGCATGGGTATATTGATGTCCAGCACCAACAAGACTCCCCGCTTCGGGCAATATATCGAGGTAATGCGTTTTGCTTCTATAACCTGCAGTAAAGCTTGCCTTATAAGTTGTTGCTACTTGTTTAGCGATAACACCTTCACGGTTCATGTGATCCAGAAAGATGTAAGCGTTGCGCTTTTTTTCTTGCGGCAACATGCCCGATAAAGAACGCGAATCTTCTCCTGCACTAATAAACTGAGCAAGTTGAGGCATGTTCTCGGTCACAGTATTCACATAGTGCTGTATACCAGAACGTAGCTGAGTTGCAGCTTGATCAATATTTTTAAAGTTAAAATCTTCTTTAGGCAGCCAGTAAGTTAATTCAGTTGGACTGCACTTATTCGCCTGCCACTGATAAGTCGTACCTGGCTTTAATTGCTTGATATTTTTATACACTGTAAACGGAAAAGTCACTACATCGTTTAGAATAAAGTCGGCTAAAGAGACGTCATCTAAACTCTTCTGCTCACCACAGGCTTTAGCCAACGCATCAACATGAGAGCCAAGCCAGACTTGATTATCTTGCTGATAGGTATAAACAGGAATAAAGGTCATTAAATCAGTAACAACACTGACTTCTTTTAAATTCTTTTCAATTAATAGAATAGTAAAAGGGCCACTTAAATCTTCGTCCCAGCGCATCTGCTGCTCTACAATCCAACGCTGATATATTTTTTCTGTACCAGCATTAGAGTCGTTGTTAAGAAGAAAAACATTATCACTGAAGTAACATATCGGCGCACCCAGCACGACACAAATATGCTGGCTGTTTTCAAAAGGTAAAAAACCATTATAGTGCTGCTGACTAACAGCCAAAGAACCCCAATCGCCGTGATACTCAAGGACTTTTGGAGCGGATTCTTTGTAGATGGAGGTGATTTTATTAGTCAGCAAGCCTTCGGGCTGTTGGCGGGAAGAAAAAATGTAGTCGCTCATTTTTTCAGCCTTGCTTTTTGGTTGATTTCTAGCGCATTACGAGCAACAAAATAATATGCTTCATTACGTAATAAATGTAATGACAAAGTTGATTTGTCAATATTTTTTCTTCGACCTAAAAGTGTTGCAAGAAGCTCTTTTATAGTTGACTTGATGTTTGCACCTTGAGGGATAGGAGACAGTGCACGCAACAAGTTAGTTTTTACACCTTGATATGCTTTCAGCGTCATCTCATCATGAAGCTCTTGATAGTTTGTACCAAGTTGCTCAGATAATTCTTCGAGATTGATCGCGTCATCCGGTTTAGCCAAAGTTACTTCTAGTTTTCCCACATCGGTTATGTGGTAGACCGGCTCAAAAGTAACTTGCTTATTTTTTTCAAAGTTAAGCATTACCGCGTAAGAGCTATCTTTATTATTGGCATGACGTCCCCAATCAAAGTAAAAATTTCCTAAACTATAAAAAATTAATGATCCGTTATGTTCTTCATGACCTTGAGGAACATGCGGGTGTGCGCCTACCACGACATCTGCACCTAAATCACACAAATGCTGATAACGTTCGCGCCATTCTTTTTGCGGAATAGTATAATTTTCTAAGCCTGCATGAGAAAAAACTAAAACAAAATCACACTCTTTTTTTAATTTTAAAATAGTTTTATCAATTTGATTATGGTTAATCCATGCATAGCCCGGTGTATTTTTATCTTGAAAATAATCAAGCACACCAAACTGTGCTTCACACGCATTGATAATTCCAAATCTCAAACCTTGAATTTCTTTAATTAAAGGTTTGTAGGCTTCTTTGAAATCTAATCCAGCCCCAACAATATCTAAGCCAGCAGCTTCGGCCTTTTCTTTGGTTTTTTGCATAGCTTGAGCACCAAAGTCCATCATGTGATTATTGGCTAGCAAAGCTAAATCAAAACCTTGGTTTTTTAATCCCGCTAAAGTTGATTCTTTTTGCTCAATCGCAGGACCACTTTTTACTATCGGACTGCCTAAACCTTCTATCGGCGCTTCAAAGTTACAGACAGAATAATCAGCGGAACGTATGATGCCTGCTAATTCTTCCGAGCACACCAGACCTGATTTTTTTTGGGTATTGACAATATCGCCACAAGCAAACAGCTTAACTGACATGATAATTCCTTTGATGTTTGATAGAGGCAAATAAAACGATAACAATAAGACTGATATTAATAATTGCACCAGACAAACTAAATAATGCTATTGCAACAATATCACTCGAAAAAATTAAAAAACCCACACCTAAAGCAATCAACCTTACTATTATCGTCACTGTTGAGAAAAACAAATAAAAACGCTGAATACCTAAAACAGGAATAGCTTTATTGCTCGGATTGTTCATAAACATAAAAAACATCCAAACTGATAACCAGCGAGCGTACTCACCTGCCATTGCCCAATCTTGACCAAAAACTAAGGAAAATAACCACGGACCAAATACAACGACTAAACCAAAAGGAATAATTCCTACTAAGCCTAAAAGTAAGGTCGCTTTTAAAATCAACTTAAAAATATTCTGCCTACTTTGTGCAGCCTCGTTTATACGCGGATAAAAAACATCGCCAACTGCGTTGCCTACTAAAGCAGAAGGCATCCCCATAACAGTTCTACCAATGGCATAAAAACCAGCTGATGCAGGCCCAAAAAAGCTTGCGAGCATCAATACAGGTAAACTTTGAGATAAGGCATTAATAAAAATTTGTGGCGCACGGTAATAGGGAAAATCGCGATGTTTATAAGCCAAGGCTTTTAAATCAACTTCACTGGCTGCAGGCGAATCAATGCGACCGTCATTATCTGCCCATTTTTTAGCACCAAACCAAAGCTGTACTGCATATAGCATATTGCCAAGCGTAGCCAAGATAATAAGTACAGGGCCAATAGGCCAAAACCAACCTACACCAATCTTTGAGCCATTAAGAATAAATGACTGCGATACCGCAATACGCGCCATCACTTTAAATTGCTTTTTTCGAATCAACCATTGCTGCATGACTTGTTGCAAGGCACTAAAAAACATTGCCAGCGGTATCAACAACATAAAACCTGCAATGGCTTGCATACCTAAAACAGCCGCTATTTGCTCCCCTGCAACAAGCAAGATCAGGCTAAATGCTAACGCAATAACTAGAGCAATACGCACGCTGAGCTTAGCTATACCTTTAGCGTCATCATCAGATTTGGGTAGCACAATTGCGATTGGGTAAGCTAGTGCCGCAATGGGTGTAACAATGCCCAGTGTTGCCATAAAAGCGCCTAACAACCCAAAGGATTCAGGCCCGTACATACGGGTAATGATGGGTGCAAAAGCCATAGTGATAGCTTGTGCGCCAGCAGCTCCACCCGCCACTAAAATAACACTGCGAATAAATTTACTTTTAGAAAGCGTTTTAAATAATTGCAGCATGCAGTTTCTCTGTAGTCTGGAGCTAAAAACACTAATGGGCTTAGGCCGTTTGCGAAGTTGTGTTGGGGCGTTTTCAACGCCCTTGTCGGGCTGAAGCCGCGACCTACATGTGTTTTGTGTGGTGTCTGAAGTTTGGATAATGCTTCAGACACGCTACCGCCCTAGGGTTGTTCGCGCAGAGTCCCTGGAGGCGCATCGTACTTTAAGTTGTGCTGGTCAGTTATGCGTTAGCTTGCGCGCAGGTCGGCCAGTTGGATCAGTAATTCGTTTTGCTTGCCCAGTAGGCTGAGCAAAATAATGCCCCGTTCTGCGCCATCGTACTCTTTAAATAGGGCTTGATAGTGTTGAAAGGGGCCGTTGTTTAGGGTGACGCTTTGCCCAGCGCTGAATTGCTG
>LFRM01261686.1_pt1 | contig 21829 bp, 17 predicted proteins | sample 618341 | NCBI WGS metagenome assembly LFRM01 (sample SAMN03654438, study PRJNA283298) | anaerobic digester metagenome | isolation source: pool of bioreactors CSTR01a, CSTR02a, and CSTR03a thermophilic anaerobic... | place: Denmark: Kgs. Lyngby | collected 2014-05-21 | reverse complement strand
GCAAAGAAATTATAGTCCAGGTAAGGAAAATATAAATCAAATATTTTTAGAAAGAGGCTATGTTAAAGCAGGGCGAGGGCTTTTAAGAATATTAGCATTTAATAAAAATGAGTTGTCATATGAAATAAAAGAAGATGATTTTATCAATACAAGTCATAAAAATATATTTCGTTTAATAGATAGTTATGAAGGTGATGATGATAAAATAATAAGCTATATTGAAAGTAAATGTGATGATGTTACGATGTCCAAAGAATGGACTATAATAACTAAAAATACTGAAATACCAGATTTAGATATAGATATATTAGCTAAAGATTTTATAGATACATTAGAATATTATAAAAAAATTGGATCTCAAAAAAAGTTAATGGATGAAATTAAAAAGTTAGAGCAAGAAGGAAAATTAGATGATTCATTAAGATTGGCCGCAGAACTAATCAATTTGCAAAAAAACCTTGGGAGGTAATATTTTGACAGAAAAAGTTATAAAAAAAGATGATATTTTAAAAGAAGCTGTTGAGAGTCTTAAAAAAGAAAAGAAAACAAAAACTAAAGCAAAACCAAAAGCAAAAGCAAAGGGAAAAGAAAAAGTTGGTATGAAGCAATTAAGTGACCGTGAATTCCAATTAGATGTTATAAAAAAAATAATTGAAAAAGGAAAAAAGACTGGATCTATAAAGCAAAAAGAAATACTTGATGATCTTCAGGAAATAGATCTTACAACAGAGCAGATAGATCAAATATATGAAACTTTAGAATCACTTAATATAAGTATTTTAGAAGATGATGAAGAGGAAGAAGATAAGAAGGAAAAGAAAAACATTTCTGTTCCGGCAGGGGTTGCAATAGACGATCCTGTTAGGATGTATTTAAAAGAAATAGGTAGGGTAGATCTACTAACAGCTGAAGAAGAAGTAGTTTTAGCTAAAAGAATTGAAGCTGGTGACGAAGTAGCATTTATGGAATTAGCAGAAGCTAATTTAAGACTTGTTGTTTCCATAGCTAAGAGATATGTTGGTAGAGGAATGCTTTTCCTTGACCTTATTCAAGAAGGAAACCTTGGACTTATGAAAGCAGTTGAAAAGTTCGACTATACTAAAGGTTTTAAATTCTCCACATATGCAACTTGGTGGATAAGACAAGCAATAACAAGAGCTATAGCAGACCAAGCTAGGACGATTAGAATTCCAGTTCATATGGTTGAAACTATAAATAAACTAATTAGAATAGAAAGGCAGCTACTTCAAGAACTTGGAAGATCCCCTAAACCTGAGGAAATAGGAGAAATAATGGAAATTCCAGCTGAAAAAGTTAGAGAAATTATGAAAATTGCTCAGGAACCTGTTTCTTTAGAAACTCCAATTGGAGAAGAAGAGGATAGTCATTTAGGAGATTTTATACCTGACTCTGATGCTTTAGCTCCAGAAGATGCAGCTGCATTTACAATGCTTAAAAACCAGCTAAACGAAGTTTTAGATACCTTAACACCAAGAGAAGAAAAAGTTTTAAAACTTAGATTTGGTTTAGATGATGGAAGACCAAGAACACTTGAGGAAGTTGGAAAAGAGTTTAATGTAACAAGAGAGAGAATAAGACAAATAGAGGCTAAGGCTCTTAGAAAATTAAGACATCCTTCAAGAAGTAAAAAACTAAAAGATTATTTAGAATAAAATAAAAAAATTTAAATAAACTTTAAATGAGCCTTTGAAACATGATATATTAGTATAGATGTTTTAAAGGTTTTTTTAAAATTAAATTATATTTTAAAGAATGAGTTTTAGATTAATAAAAGCTATAATAATAAAGAAGGTGATATATAAATGTATAAAGCTGATGAAACTAAATTTAGTAACGTTTTACTTATAATATTAGCTATAGCACTAATAGGTCTTATAATAGTTCTAGATAGAAATATTGATATAAGCATGAGACTTAGAAGTTCATTTATTTTAGTTATAATATCAGTAATTATCGTGTCATTACAATTATATATATTTATTAAAAGCTTGTACTATGAATTTACAGATAAGCATCTTGTCATAGGAAGTTCTTTAAAATGGTACAATATTTATATAGAATACGAAAATATTTTAGCTTTTGATACAAGGGTTAATCTAATTAATAAAATAGGTATATATGCTTTTTTTGGTAAAAGATTTTTTATAGGAAAAGGTAATATTGAAGGTATAGGAAAAACAAGACTTTATGTTACAAACTCAAAAAAAAATATATATATTATGACAGAGAAAGAAATTTATTCAATATCGCCTAAAGATCTTGATGGTTTTACCAGAGAACTTAAAAACAGGGATATAAGCCATGAAAGAATAAGTAGAGATATAACTGAAGAAGATGTTTTAGAAAGTGATGAAATTGCAAAAAGATTTTTTTTGCTTAATTTTATACTTATTTTAACAGTAATATTTGTGCCAATTATTATTTACTATATGGGATATTTACCTGCTTATATACCAAGATTTAGCACAATGAACAATTTGAGTATCTTTATAGATGTAAATGAATATTTAAATAGAGTCTATATGACAGGAGCTTTAAGTTTTTTATTCTTAGCTGTTATGACTTTATTTTCAAGAATTTACTCAAAAATAGATATACTCTACCATTATAAAATACTGTTTATACCTTTAATTGTCGCTGTCTTTAGACTTTTGTTTTTATTAAATGATTTAGCGCTTATATATGGGAGGATTTAGTTTGGATTTGGGCATAAGATTAAAAAATATTATTGACATTTTGCCAGACCTAGATAAAGTAGCTGATATTGGTACTGACCATGGATATGTACTTATTAAATTGATAAAAAAAAATAAAATTAAATATGGAATAGCATCAGACAATAAAATAGGGCCATTAAACAGGGCGAAAAAAAATGCTGAATTATATGGAATAAAAAATAAAATTGACTTTAGGTTAGGGTCTGGATTATCGACTGTAAAAGTAAATGAAGTGAATGGAGCTATATTTGCTGGTATGGGTTCTTATTTGATAAAAGATTTAATAGAAAAAGATATAGATAAAATAAAAAAAATGGACTGCATATTAATTCAACCAGCTCAAAACATTGAAATTATAAGAGAGTATATATATAATGGACCTTTTAAGGTAATAAAAGAAGATATGATAAAAGAAGAAGATAGGTTTTATCAATATATTCTTTTTAAATATGATGGCAATGGTAAAAGTAATGGAGAAAGTCCAAATACCTATATAAATAAAAAATATAATTATAAATTAGCTTTAAATTATCCGGAAAAAAGAAATAATATAATATTAGAGTATTTGGATTATGAGATAAATAATAATTTGGATGTTTTAAATAAAATAACTGAAAATAATGAAAAAACCGAAGAAAAAAAAGAAAAGCTGTACAATGAGATAAAAAATTATGAGGAGATAAAAAATGGCTTTAAAAGTTAAAGATTATGCAAAATTTATTGAATCGAAAGCACCTATTATATATAAAGAGAAGTATGATAATGTAGGACTTATGATTGGTAATGAAAAGGATAAGATTAAGGGAATACTTTATTCTATGGATACAACTTTAGAAGTTATAAAAGAAGCTAAAGAAAAAGGAGCAAATTTAATAGTTTCCCACCATCCTCTTCTTTTTAAAAAACCATCAAGTATTACAAATGAATCAATACAAGGACAAAAAATAATTAATTTGATAAAAAGTGGTATAAGTGTATACGCAGCTCACACAAATTTAGATTCAGTTAAAGACGGTATGAATGATACTATAGTGGAAATGTTTGGTTTTAAAGATTTTGATATATTAGACCAATGTGAATTTGACTACGATAGTGGAATTGGTAGAATAGTTTCTCTTGGTAGAGGAATGACTTTAAAGGATTTTATAGAAAAAACATCAAATGTACTTGAAACTAAAAATATTAGGTATACAGGAAATCTAGATAAAAAAATTAGGCGAATTGCTATAATTAATGGTAGTGGAGAGAGCTATTTTGATTTAGCTATAAAAGAAGGTGCTGATTGTATTTTAACAGGAGATACTACATACCATGGAGTGCAAGAACTTGAAGAAATGGGAATAGCAGTTGTAGACCCTGGACATTTCAATTCAGAAAAGTTAGTGTATTATAAAATAATGAAAGAATATTCCAAAGAGTTTTTAGAAAATAAGGATATACCTGTTTACTTTAGTGAAAAAGAAAAAGATCCATTTAAATTTTTTTACGAATCATTTTAGAAGAGAATATAAAAAACGATAAGAAGATTTAAAGCTCATTACAATTTACTGAAGTGGTTATTATATAAAAACATAGTAATTTGAATTATGAGAATATTTACAACGAGGTTATACTTTGCTATAATGAAGGTGTGAGTAAGTCAGATAATCGCTGCTAAACTTAAGTTTAGGAGAGGAAAGTCCGAGCATTATAGAGCAGGGTGCTGGGTAACTCCCAGTGAGGGTGACCTTAAGGATAGTGCAACAGAGAGATACCGCCTTCATATAGAAGGTAAGGGTGGAAAGGTGAGGTAAGAGCTCACCAGCATACTGGTGACTTTATGGCTATGTAAACCCCATTCAATGCAAGGCCCAATAGAGGGATATGATGGAGCTGCTCGTTTCGTCCCTGGGTGAGCCGCTGGAACTATATAGAAATATATAGTCTAGATAGATGATTATCCAATACAGAACTCGGCTTATAGACTTAGTCGCATAATTTATGAAGAACAAGGCTTTTAAAGGCCTTGTTTTTTGATTTTAGAATTATTTTTTTTATAAATATATAAACTTGGAGAATCTTAGAAGTTTATTTTTCTAAGGAGATAATGTACTAAATAAAGATAAAATAGGGAACAACCTTAAGTTAATTACAAGGAGGAAGATTGTGGAAAGAGAAAAAATGAAAAATCTAGTAAAAATATTTACAACTGGATTAATCTTAATATTATTAATGGGACCTACTGTTACCAATGCAAAAGAGATGAATAATGTAGATAGGCTTTCAGGTTCTGGTAGAATAGAAACTTCTATAGAAATAAGTAAGAGAGCATATCTAGAAAATAACACAGTTATATTAGCAGGTTACAATGGACAGGCTGATGCATTAACAGGTAGCTTTTTAGCAGGACATGAAAGTGCACCTTTAATGCTTGTTAATAAAAATCAGGTATCTGAATCTTTGCAAAAGGAACTCGTTAAACTTAAAGCTAAAAATATTATACTCTTAGGTGGAGATGGCGTTATAAGTAAGAATGTAGAAAATTATTTATCACAAGAATATAACGTAGTAAGGTATAGTGGCACCAATAGAGTAAACACAGCAATAAATATCATAAAAAATATTAATACAAGCATAAAAGAGGTGTTTTTGGCTCGAGGTTATGATAATTTAGCTGATGCCTTGGCTATTGGGCCAGTGTCCGCAAAAGAAGGTATTCCTGTGCTATTAACTAATACTAACACTCTGCCTAAAGAAACATTAGATTTTATTAAAGATAATGGCATAAAAAAGGTAACTGTTTTAGGTGGAGAAGCTGCAATTAGTAAAAGAGTATTAAATCAAATTCCCGAAAATGTTAAAATAGATAGAATTAATGGAAAAAATAGAGAAGGCACGTCGATTAAAATTGCTGAAATGTATTTTGCGGACCAAAACAATGTGCTAGTTGCAAATGGATATAGCTATATAGATGCATTGACAGGTGGTTACTTAGGTGCTTTAACAAATTCACCTTTAATATTAGTTTCAAAAGATAACTTTACTAATGATATTTTAAAATACATTAATAAAGATATGCCGAATGCTACTCTTTTAGGTGGAGAAACTGTATTGTCAGATAAACTTATGATGAAAATGCAGAAAATCTATGATGAACCAGTAGATGATATTAAACCTGGACAAGTAGAGTTTTATGGTGATTATGAAAGTGTAATACTTGGATATGTGAATGAACATAGAAAAAATCATGGAATAGAACCACTTGCCTTACACCGTATCCTTGTTTCTTCTGCAAGATATAAATCAAAATCAATGATTGAGCATAATTATTTTAATCATTCAAATCCACAGCTTGGAGGAAAAGGGCCAGATGCAATTATTTGGGGTAAATATAATGCCCCTTTTAATAAAATTGGAGAAAATATAGCAGCTTCATATAGGAGTAGTGGCACTGCGAGTGCTAAAGATATATTTGATCAATGGAGAAATTCACCAGGACATAATAGTGCAATGCTTGATCCTAAGTTTACTCATATCGGTATAGGGATAGCCTATACATCAAAGGGTGGCAGTAATTTTATCAATTTACCTACAATCATTGGAACCCAACATTTTGGCGGTAATTAATAGTTTGTAAATACTTTTCCTCTTTTTTAGGACTAATATATACTTAGGTAATTAAGGAAAGAACCGTCCGTATTTCAATGAAAATAATAATTTCTTATCCTACTATGTAAGTCTTTATTTGTCGTAACTATTAACTTATTAACTAATCTTAGATATGAGACTGGAGTAATACTCGAAAAGAAAATGCTTAAGAGGTATCATAAATGCTTTGCAAGTCCTTTCTTAAATAAAAAGTTATTAGTCAAAACATCTTAATACAACTAGGCATTTTTCTCATAAAAGCCCTTTGAATTATTTCTTTATAATCGAATAGTTATGCTATAAAAAAAGCCCAGTGTACACTGGGATTTTTTTATCGAGAATTTTAATATAACGAGAATTTTGATATAAATATTACTTGGTAAAAAAGTGAATTATAAATATAGTAAAGATATAAACTTAACAAGCTTTTACAAATAATGTTATAATATTATTAAATCAGTTATATAAAGTAGAACTGATTGAAACTTTATTGGCTTTTTATTCTGAAGATATAAAGGAGTTTTAGAAAATATGGACATATTGATTTCAGTAATAATGCTCATAATATTTTTGACATTAGCTATCTTAGTTAAATTAAGAAAAATCCCTCCAATAAGCACAGAATATTTAACTTCTCAAAAAGATATGAAAATCGAAATAAAAAATAGTATCAAAGAGATAAATTTTATTGCAAGTGTCTTTTTTGCTAGTGCAATTATATTTTTGTTAATAACTTTGATGATAATTTTTAAAGAAGCTAATTATTTAAAATATATTGCTTATGCTTCGATTGCATTATTACTTATATATGTATTTTACAAAAATATATTATCAGAAATAGAAAAAGCAAAGAAAAATAATTGATTTGATGTAAAAACACACAAAATATATTGTTAAAATATTATACTTTTTGACTAGGTATTTTATTTTCAAGTAATAAAAGCATTTATATTAATTGATTTATTTACCTTATTTGGAGACTCTACGCTAAGCTACTTTATAGAATAAACCTAAATTGATATTTTAGTGGTAGGACATACCTTAATAATTGCTTATACATTTAATCCTTAGCTTAATTAAGATAAGATATTGGCCTTCTTTTAGTATATAAAAAAATAAATATTATCTATATTTTAGTAAATATTTTAGTAAATAAGATATCTTTATTGAATATAATAAGTTTATAAGCCTTGATTATCAATGCTTATAGACTAGTATATAAAAAAATATAATAATTTCATTGAGTATTGACTTATACGTTTTCATTTGTTAAAATTGAGTTAGTTAATTAATTGGAGGTAAAAAAATGAAAAAATTTATTTCACTAGTTCTAACAGTTGTACTGGCATCAGCTTTTGTAGTTGGATGTGGATCAAAATCAGATGGTGGAGACGCAACCAAAGTAGGAGTATTAATCTATAAATTTGACGACACTTATATATCTAGTGTTAGACAAGCTTTAGAGGAACTTGATAAGGGCGATGAAGAAATAGAACTTATTATGCAAGACGGTCAAGATAACCAAGGAATGCAAAATGATCAATTAGATAATCTTATTACACAAGGAGTAAGTGCTTTACTTGTAAATATAGTTGATATCGGAGCTGCTCAAAATGTTTTAGATAAAGCAAAAACAGCAGATATTCCAGTTATATTCTTTAACAGAGAGCCAGATGCAGAACTTTTAAAGACCTATGACAAAGCAAGATTTGTTGGAACTCAACCTGAAGAAGCAGGAATTATTCAAGGTGAGATGATGGCTGAATTATTTGCTGATGCTAAATATGATAGAAATGGTGATGGGACTATCCAATATGTATTACTTCATGGTGGTACAGACAATCCAGAAGCTGTAGCAAGATCAGAATACTCAGTAAAAACTATGAATGAAAAAGGAATAAAAACAGAAGAACTTGCAATGCAAATAGCAGAGTGGGATAATGAAAAAGCTAAATCAGCTGTTGATGGTTGGTTAGCAAGAGATGAAGAAAATATTGAACTTGTAATTGCAAATAATGATGGAATGGCATCAGGTGCAATATCAGCTCTACAAGCAGCAGGATACAACAAAGATGATGAATCTAAATTTATACCTGTATTTGGAGTAGACGCAACAGAAGAAGCTAAAGTTTTAATTGAAGACGGAGCTATGTCTGGAACAGTAATGCAAGACGGTGTTGGAATGGCGAAAGCGATATTTGAATTAGGTAAAAATGCAGCTAAAGAAAAAGATTTCTTAGATGGCACTAGTTACGAATATGACGAATCAGGAATTTCAGTAAGAATACCTTACCAACCTTATAATAAATAATTTAAATTATTAAATAACAAACGAGAATCGTATAAGAGTTGATATTCTTGTACGATTCTTTTTAAATATTAGGGAAATGTGGTGATATAAGTGGAAAAAACTAAATATTTACTTGAATTAAAAAATATGAATAAATCATTTCCAGGTGTAAAAGCTCTTGATAATGTAAGTTTGAAAGTTAGGCCAGGTAGCGTACATGCTCTAATGGGGGAAAATGGAGCTGGTAAGTCAACACTTATGAAATGTTTATTTGGAATATATAAAGAAGATAGCGGAGAGATTTTCATTAATGGTAAAAAAACACAATTCTTAAATCCTAAAATGGCACTTGAAAATGGAGTTTCTATGGTTCACCAGGAATTAAATCAAGTTTTAAAAAGAGATGTAATGGATAATATTATGCTTGGAAGATATCCAAAAAAATATGGCCTTATAGATCAAAAAGCCATGTACAAATTTACTAAAGATGTTATTGCAGATCTTGGAATAAATATAGATCCAAGAACAAAAATGGAGAATTTATCTGTTTCAGAAAGACAAATGGTAGAGATTGCCAAAGCTGTATCTTATGATGCTAAAATATTAGTATTAGACGAACCAACATCATCTTTAACAATACAGGAAGTAAATCTTCTTTTTAAAATAATAAAACTTTTAAGAGATAGAGGAATTGCTATTATATATATATCTCATAAAATGGAAGAAATACTCGAGATTTCAGATGAAGTTACTGTTATGAGAGATGGACAGTGGGTAGCAACTGAACATGCTAAAGACCTAACAACAGATAAAATAATAAAGCTTATGGTAGGAAGAGATTTAGTGAATAGGTTCCCAGAAAATACAAATACTCCAGAAGAAGTTGTGCTAAAAGTAGAAAATTTTACTGGTAAATTTCAGCCAAATATTAGAGACGTAAATTTTGAATTGAAATCCGGAGAAATATTTGGAATAGCAGGGCTTGTAGGTTCAAAAAGAACAGAGGTCTTAGAAGCTTTGTTTGGTGTATCTACTTTGGAATCAGGAAAACTTTACTTACATGGAAAAGAAATAAAGAATAAAGATGCTAGCACAGCTATAAAAAATGGATTTGCTTTTTTAACAGAGGAAAGACGTGCTACAGGAATATTTCCTACACTAAACATCAAAGAAAACTCTACAATTGCAAATATAAATAATTACAAGAAAAATGGATTTATAGATAACAAGAAAGCTGTAGAAGATACTAAGTGGGTAATAGACAGTATGAGTGTTAAAACACCAAGTATGAAAACTTTAATTAAATCACTTTCTGGAGGTAATCAGCAAAAAGTAGTTATAGGAAGATGGCTACTTACAGAACCTGAAATACTTCTTCTAGATGAACCAACAAGGGGAATTGATGTAGGAGCAAAATATGAAATTTATGAGCTTATTATTTCTCTAGCAGAAAGAGGTAAATCAGTTATTATGGTCTCATCAGAGATGGAAGAACTTCTTGGTATCTGTGATAGAATCATGGTTATGTCAAATGGAAAAGTTGCAGGAATAGAAGATGCTGATAAGCTTGATCAAGAAAAAATCATGACATTATCTGCAAAATATCTATAATATACGGGGTGAAAAACATGAAAAAAAATGCTAATGATAAACAAAAAAAGACTAAAACACTAGCTGTTGGAAATGGTAACAGCATGCAAGATATACTATTAGATTATGCCTTATATATAATCCTAGGAGTTTTAATTATTTGGGTAATAATTTATGATCCAAGATTTGTATCTATTAAAAATTTTACAAATATATTAACTCAGGCTTCAACTAGAATAATATTAGCTCTTGGAGTAGCAGGGCTTATAGTACTACAAGGTACGGATTTATCAGCAGGAAGAATTTTAGGACTAACAGCTGCTATTTCTGCATCTTTATTACAAAAATTAGATTATGGATCAAGAATGTATCCAAATCTACCGCAGCTGAACTTAATAATACCTTTAATAATTGCTTTATTTGTAGGAGCAGTATTTGGATTAATAAATGGATTTGGAGTTGCAAAACTAAAAATTCACGCCTTTATCGTAACTTTAGGTACTCAGCTTATCGCATATGGTTTGCTTCAAACTTATATAGACAGGCCTCCTCTTGGAGCGCAGCCAATTTCAACTTTAGATGATAGATATTTAAATTTTGTAAATGGATCATTTATGATAGGAACATTTAAGATTCCTTATTTGATATTATATGCTTTAATTATGGCTATAATAATGTATGTTGTATGGAATAAAACAACTCTTGGAAAAAACATGTTTGCTATAGGTGGAAATCCAGAGGCAGCATCTGTTTCAGGTGTTAATTTGACGAAAAATATAATTTTTATATTTATAATTTCAGGATTACTATACGGACTTGCTGGTTTCTTAGAAGCTGGAAGAATAGGATCTGTTACAAGTAATACAGGTGGAACTTATGAGCTTGACGCTATAGCAGCCTGTGTTGTTGGAGGAGTTTCTTTCTCAGGTGGAGTAGGAACAATACCTGGTGTTATAATTGGAGCTGTAATACTTCAGTTCTTAAATTATGGATTAAATTTTATTGGTATTAATGTATATCTTCAAACAATTATCAAAGGAATAATAATAATTACAGCAGTAGCAATAGACACAAGAAAATACCTTGAAAAGAAATAAAATATAAGAAATAAAAAAAGACGCATTTTTATATGCGCCTTTTTTATTTAATTACATAAATTCTTTAAAGAATCCTTCTATAACATCTTGTTTAACGGGACTATCAACTAGTGTTCTTTCTTTTAGGAAAGGAACTTTATCTGTATAGCTTAGTCTATCTTCCCTATAAATTACTCCAAGAGGAATTTTATCTCCCCACTCCAATGCTTTTTCAAAAGCTTGTAATTTATTAGTTGGATTATAGTCTTTATCCTCATCAAGGTTATACACTCTTTGGTTATACCATGCCCATGTATTCACCTTATTAAAAGAAACACAAGGTTGAAGTATATCTACTAAAGCATATCCATTATAATTCATTGCTTCTTTCATAATAGATTTTAGGTGTTTTTTGTCACCACTAAAAGCTCTAGCTACAAATCCTGCTCCAAGGCCTATTGCTGCAACCATTGGATTTAATGGCTGAGTGCTTACACCATCTGGAGTGAAATCTGTTACGTGACCTTGATCTGAAGTAGGGGAGGCTTGCCCTTTTGTAAGTCCATATATTTGATTGTTATGAACAAAATGTGTGATATCAGCATTTCTCTTTATATTGTGTATAAAGTGATTGCCGCCTTCACCATAAGAATCTCCATCACCTGTATTAATAACAACTTTCAGCTCATGGTTTACTATTTTAGCAGCAGCCGCAGGTGGAAGTGCTCTTCCATGTAGCCCAGCAAAAGAATTACCATTAATATACTGAGTTGTTTTTGCAGCTTGACCGATACCACCAACTACTAAAAGTTTATGAGGATCAAGGCCGAGTTCACTACAGGTTTCTCTTAATGCTTCAAGTATCCCAAAATCTCCACAACCAGGACACCAAGCAGTTTCAAAAGTTATAAAATCTTTTTTATTAGTCATTATAAAACCTCCTTAACTTTTTTATATATCTCGTTTTGAGATAGAGGTCTTCCATCATATCTATTTACGGATCCAGTTACTCTAATTCCAGTTTCTTGGCTAATTAAGTTCTTTAGCTGTCCATTATAGTTTTGCTCTACATTTATAATATGTTTTGCATTTTTATATTTTTCTTTTAAAAGTTTAGTTGGAAGTGGCCATATATCACCAAAAACTAAAGCACCATATTTTAAATCTCCATCTTTATTAAGAAGTTCTATAGCTTCAGTTATAGGACTTTCTACGCTACCCCAAGCAAGAAGTAGTACGTCCATATTGTCTTCTCCAATTAGTTTAGGTTCCATTACTTCTTTTCTTAAAAGTTCGAATTTTTTAGCTCTTTTATGAACCATATTATTTCTGACTTCAGCTGATTCAGTTATGTTACCATCTTCATCATGTTCATCACTGTCTACATTTACATTAACACCAGGTACTTGTCCAGGTATTAATCTTGGAGAAATTCCGCTTTCTGTAAGTTCGTATCTTCTATATTTCTTCCCATCCATATAATCTTCTGGATTAGCAAGATGTCTTTCAATCTTTATTTTACTCATATCAAATGGTTTAACTGTTCTTATAGCATCAGCCATATACTGGTCACCAAGTATTATTACTGGTATTTGATATTTATCAGCAAGATTTAATGCTCTTGCAGTTTGGTAAAATGCATCCTCTGGATTTCTAAGAGCAATTACCATTCTCGGAAATTCACCATGAGAAGAATTAATAACAAAATTTAAATCACTTTGCTCTGTTCTTGTAGGTAGTCCGGTTGCTGGTCCTGGTCTTTGTATATCTGCAATAACAACAGGAACTTCCATAATTCCAGACATTCCAACAGCTTCAACCATTAAAGAATATCCTCCCCCTGATGTACCAGTCATAGACCTAGCTCCTGCATAAGACCCACCTATTGCCATATTTATAGCCGCTAACTCGTCCTCAGCTTGCTCTACTATTATCTCTGCATCTTTCTGCTTACGTACCAGGTAGCTCATTATAGAGGTTGCTGGTGTCATTGGATAGGCGCTATAAAATTTAAGTCCGCCAGCCAATGCTCCAAGAGCGATAGCTTCATTTGCTTGTATAAGCATTGTCTTCTCTGACGAACCTGATTTAATTTCATATTTAGATTCAACTAAGTCATGACCTTGATTAAATGCTTCTACATTTTGATTGACTATTTCTTCATTAAACAAATTAGACATAATATCGTTTAAGAATTTTAAATCGTTTTCATAACTTGATTTGGCTATATGAAGTGTTTCTTCTGAATCTTTAATATCTTCTTCTACATCGGAATCGTCTGTATCAAAAGTATATAACTTTAACAAAGCACCTAAAATTACACTGGATTGTACTCTAGGATTACCTATTTCTTTTGCTATTTCTCTAGATGGCAATGTAATAAGTCTTGGATCATCTGATTTAATATCCTCATCAGCTAAGATAAACCCATCTTCATTAAGTCTAGCAATATGTAAATCTAATGTTTCTTGGTTAAATGCAATTATCCCGTCTAAGTCTTCTCTGTGTGTGTGAACCTCTTTGTCTGAGAATCTGATTTGGAAAAAATTATGTCCTCCTCTAACTCTTGACATGTAGTCTTGTAAAGTAAAAATTTGATAACCTCTTCTTTGAAGTATTTTTGACAGCGTGCTGCTCAAAGTATCCATACCTTGACCTGCTGCCCCACCTATTAAAAGGTTGTAATTCATAGACTTTCACCCCTTATTATAATTGATACAATATAATTATACCTAATAAAATATTATAAACAGTGTGTTTTAGAAATATTTTATATTTAGATACTAATTAGTAACAGTAGACATATATTATTTACAATCAATATTTTTATTTTATCTGTATATTCTAAAGATATAATATACAGATAAAATAAAAAAAGCACCAAAAGGTGCTTTTTTATCAAGTTGGAACTATACTTAATTTATGATTAACTTATTTAAGAATGACCTAGAAAATAAGTTAATGTTTTTGTAAGTGCTTATTGCTTATAAGGAACGATGTTTGATATCCAATTCTGTTCTAATTAGCCAAGGGTTAAAGTCTGGTGAAATAGTGTCTTTAAAAAACAGCTTAATTAATTTGTTAAAGAATTTTTTAATTGTATCCATTTTGTATACCCCCTGTATCTATTTTTTCTCTTTCTATTTTCTATATACATTATCTCAAATAGACTTATGCAAGTCAACCCATTACGGGAAATATTTTATGAATGAAAACTTGCAATTAACAAACAGTCAATGTAAATGGTTACAAAGATGTTTACTAGCAAAAAAGACGTGGATTTTTTAATGGTATTCAAATATTAAGGTTAAATATTTATAATCTTGATAACCGCAAGGACTATAAATATCCCATTTTTTACAAGTTCTATGCTTTAACTTGCTTTTTTAGGTTGAAATATTTAGGGGATTTTATTTTTCTAATATATAGAGCTGTATTAAGAAAAAGCGGAAATCATTAGAAATAGAATTTTAGTAATTTTAAGTAATTATTTAAGTAATTATATTTAGAATATGGTATCATTTACATAGAGTATTTAGCTAAGAACATAATTAAATATTGACTAAATATTGACTAAATATAAATCAGGGGTGATAGTATGGCTACAATAAAAGATATAGCTGAAAAAGCTGGTGTTTCTAATGCTACTGTATCAAGAGTTTTAAATTTTGATGATACTTTAAGTGTTTCTGATGAAACAAAAAGAAGAGTATTTGAAGTTGCTGAAGATTTTGAATATGTTCCTCTTAGAAGAAGAAAAGGAAGAAAAATAAACAAGATAGGTCTTGTAAATTGGTATGATTCTCAAAAAGAATTAGGAGATCCTTATTATCTTTATATCAGGCTCGCTGTGGAAAAAAGATGTGAGGATTTGGGATTTGAGATAATAAGGCTAGACCTTATTAATGATATAGAGGAATTAAATAAGGTGGACGGAATAATTGCTATTGGAAAGTATGACGATGATGAAGCTTCTAGAATGGCTAAATATAATAAAAATATTGTTTTAGTTGATCATTCTACAAGTAATAAATTTAATTCTGTTGTTTTAGATTTTAAAGATTCAATGAGTAAAATAATGAATTATTTTTATAAAAACGGGCATAAGTCAATAGCATATATAGGTGGTAAAGAATACTTTTCAAGTGGTAAAGAAATATATGATTATAGATTCGAATATTATAAAGAGTTTATGGTTATAAATGGAATTTACAATGAAAGTGATGTTTATTTTGGAGGCTTTAGTCATAAAGATGGATATAAACTTATGAGTAAACTTATAAAAGATAAAAAATTACCAACAGCAGTTTTTTGTGGAAATGATAATATAGCTATTGGGGCTTATAAGGCTGCCTTTGAAAATGATATAAATATTCCAGACGATATTAGTATAATAGGATTTAATGATCTTCCAGGATCAAAATATATAACACCGTCACTTTCAAGTGTTAGAATTTATACCGACTACTTAGGAGAGGCATCAGTAGATCTTCTAAATGAAGTGATGGATAATAATAGAAATTATAGTAAAAAAGTTGTTATTCCGGTAGATTTAAAAATAAGAGAAAGTGTTAAAAAGATTGGCTGAAGTAAAATTCTAAGTAGCACTTTATAGTGTTACTTTTTATTTTTGTCGAAATTAGTAAATATTTATAATAAATTAAGTAAACATTTTACTATATCCGTTGCGCTAACCAATGAAAACGCTTATAATTGTATGAAAAGGAGGATTTTATATGATAGATAATTTAAAAAGGGAATTTTTCGAAGTTTTTAAAGAAGAAAGCAAAAATGTATACTTTGCACCAGGACGAGTTAATCTTATTGGGGAACATACAGATTACAATGGAGGAAATGTTTTTCCTGCGGCATTGACTATAGGAACTTATGGACTTATAAGTGAAAGAGATGATAAACTATTTAAAGTATACTCAAAAAACTTTAATGAAAAAGGTATAATACAGTTTAGCTTAGATAATTTAAAATACGAAAAACAAGATGACTGGGCAAACTATCCAAAAGGAATCATAAGTGAGTTTATCAAAAATGGACATAAAATAGAAAAGGGTCTTAATGTCTATTTTTTCGGAAACATACCAAATGGAGCAGGACTTTCATCATCAGCTTCCATAGAAGTTTTAATGGGAATAATACTTAAAGATATATATAAGATAAATATAGATATGATAAGTATTGCTAAACTTTCACAAAAGGTTGAAAATGAGTATATAGGTGTTAATTCTGGAATTATGGATCAATTTGCAGTTAGTATGGGAAAAAAGGATCATGCAATACTTCTTGACACAAATACCTTAGAATATAGATATGCGCCTATAAAACTTGAAAATATGTCTCTTGTAATATCAAATACAAACAAACAAAGAGGTCTTCAGGATTCTAAATATAATAAAAGAAGAAGTGAATGTGAAGAGGCATTAGCCATATTACAAACAAAGCTAGATATTGAAACTTTAGGCGATTTATCAGAAAAAGAATTTGATGAAAATAAATATTTGATAAAAGATGATATTTTAGTTAAAAGAGCCAAGCATGCAGTTTATGAAAATGTTAGAACTTTAAAAGCTGTTAAGGCTCTTGAAGAAAATAATTTAAAAGAATTTGGAAAACTTATGTATGACTCTCATAAATCATTAAGAGATGACTATGATGTAACAGGTGTAGAACTTGATACTTTAGTTGATTTAGCTAAAAAACAAAAAGGAGTAATTGGGTCTAGAATGACAGGCGCAGGGTTTGGTGGATGTACAGTTAGTATAATAAAAGATGAAAATATTGATGGTTTTATCGACTCTGTTTCTAAATCATACAAAGAGATTATAGGCTATGATCCTGAGTTTTACACAGTTAATATAGGTGATGGTGCGAAGAAAATTAGTTAAATATTATGGAGGATATGAAGATTTATGAAAGATATAAATTATGAGATTGATAAGCTAGTTAAATATTCTATAAAGAATTTGCTTATTGATAAATGTGATAAAATTTATGCTACAAACAAGTTAATAGAAGTTTTAGGAGTAAAAGAATATTCTGAAAATAGTTATGGTAATTTAAATTCTATGGATATTGATCTTGGTTCCATACTTGACAATATGATTTCATGGTATGAAAAAGAAAATAACTATAAGTTTCCAAATATTGAATCAAAAGATTTATTTGATACTAAAATTATGGGCTGTGTTACCATGGCTCCATCTTTATTTAGGCATAAATATTTTAATCACTATAATTTATCTCCATATAATGCAACGAATTTTCATTATGATTTTTCCATAAAAAGTAATTATATTAGGAGAGATAGGGTAGAAAAGGATCTGAAATGGAAATATAACTCTAATTATGGTGAGATTGATATAACAATTAATCTTTCGAAGCCGGAAAAAGACCCAAAACTTATAGCAGAAAAAACCAAAGAAAAAGAAAGTAAATACCCAGAGTGTTTTTTATGTAAAGAAAATGAGGGGTTTCCTGGTAATTTATTTCATCCAGCAAGAAACAACTTGAGAATAGTACCTATGACTTTAGCTAGTGAAGATTGGTTTATGCAGTATTCCCCATATGTTTATTATAATGAACACTGCATAGTCTTTAATAGTGAACATGCTCCTATGAAAATAAATAAAAAAACTTTTAGGAGATTACTTGAGTTTGTTAGATTGTATCCTCACTATACTGTAGGCTCAAATGCTGATCTCCCAATAGTTGGAGGATCTATACTTTCTCACGACCATTATCAAGGTGGGAATTATGATTTTGCAATGTCAAAAGCAGAGGAAATAGAAAAACCGTATTTTAAAAAGCATAATGTTTCTCTTTCTTTATTAAAATGGCCCATGAGTGTTATTAGGTTAAAAGGAAAATCTATTTACGATTTAGAAGAGGCATCAGACTTTATCTTCAAAAAATGGATAAAATATAGTGACGAAGAACTTAATATAGTTTCTCATACGGATGAAACTCGTCACAATACTGTGACCCCAATTGCAAGATTTAAAGATGGGCTCTATGAGATGGATATTATTCTTAGAAATAATAGAACAGATCAAGAAAATCCTCATGGAATATTTCATGCTGAAGAAAAATACCACAATATAAAAAGGGAAAATATTGGGCTAATTGAATGTATGGGCCTTGCAGTCTTACCATCAAGATTAAAAAGTGAAACAAATCATATAAAAGAATTTATTTTGGGAAATCATAAAATAAAAAATAGTTTGGATTTTAATGCCATGATAAAAAAAGATGAAATCTTAAGCATGCATAAAAATCTTATAGACTCTCTTATAAAAAAGTCTAATTTAAATAAAGAAAATATTGATGAAATTATTGAAGAAGAAATAGGATTTATATTTTTAAAGGTACTTGAAGATTGCGGTGTATTTAAAAATGACATAAAAGGTTTTGACAAATTTTTAGAGGTGATTTATGAAAATTAATAAAAAAAAATATAATATAAACAATAATGAAATTATAGAAATAAGTCTTGTGAATAAAAATAATATCAAGGTATCAGCTTTAAATTTAGGTGCTATCATAACAGAAATAGTTACCCCTGACATTTATGGGAACTATGAAAATATAGTATTATCATTGAAAAATAAAGAAGATTATTTTGAAAACCCATCCTACATAGGTGCAACAATAGGACGGACATCCGGTAGAATTAAAGATGCTAAATTTAACTTAGATGATAAAGAGTATATTTTATCAAAAAACTATGGTGAGAACTCAGGTCATGGCGGTGAAAATGGCTTTCACAAGAAATTTATGGACTATGAAACATTTGAAAAAGATGAATCAGTAGGAGTAATTTTTAGCTTTATTTCAGAGGATCTTGAGGAAAATTATCCTGGTGAGCTTAAAGTTAAAATTAAATACACACTTAATAATGAAAATGAATTTAAAATTGAATATTTTGGAGTGTCAAATAAGGATACTCTTGTAAATATAACAAATCACAGCTATTTTAATTTAGCTGGAAACTATAATGAAAGTATTAAATATCATAATCTTTTTATTAATTCTGATGAAATTTTAAAATTAGATGAAAGTTTAGCGCCAACTGGTGATAAAATAGATGTTATGGGAACTCCATTTGATTTTAATTTTATGAAAGAAATTGGTGAAGAAATGAGAGATAACCACGAGGAACTTCTAAAAGCAAGTGGTTATGACCATTATTTTTTATTAAATGATAACGATAAAGTTGATAAATTGAAAGTTAAACTTGGAAATCAATTTTCAGGAAGAGAGATAGAAATTTATAGCGATTATAAAGGAGTACTTTTTTATTCTCAAAATTTCACAAATAAGGAAGTTTTATCTGATGGTAATATATTAGATACCCATAGAGGCATTGCGTTAGAGTTTCAAAATCCCCCTATTGGGAAAAATGAAGTATACAAAGAAGATTCCATTTTGAAAAAAAATGAAGAATATAAAAAGTCCATAGTATATAAGTTTAAATTAAGAAAATTAAAATAATAAATTGAATTAATAGTATTTTCAGTCTAAAATAAATAATATACAAAGGAGGGGTTTAATGTTAGAAGAGATGATTTATCATTATTTACCATTTATTATTTATTCTATAGAATTACTTGGAATAATTATTATAACTGGGACAGCAATTTATGCATTTTATATATTTATAAGAGGAATAGTAACACGAAGTATGCGAGGACATAAAATTAATAGAACATTTTTCCAGGGTCTAGGATTTGGACTTGAATTTTTACTTGCAGGAGAAATACTTAAAACTATAATAATAGATAACATTCCAGATTTAATAATGTTAACTGTTGTTATGACATTAAGAATTATTATTACATTTGTTCTTCATTGGGAGTCAAAATCTGAGGAACATAATATTTAATATCTTTTATATGTTTATAGCTAGTTACGTAAATGTAACTAGCTATTCCCATTTATAAGAATTATATATAAACTATATGTGAATTTATTATTAACTTCTACTTAATTTTTGAAAATTAGATTATTATAATAATATGAATTGTGAAATTTTGTATCTTTATTAATATACATGTAAATTTACAGTATAATGAATTCATGTGGAGGTTATATTTTATTATGAAAAAGAAAATAGCAGTAATAACAGCTGGAATTTTAATTATGAGTTCAGTAAATGTATATGCATCGGGGACTAAAGATTTAGAAAAAAAACAACAAGAAAATAATAGTAGAATAGAGCAAAAGCAACAAGAAAAGTCAAATATTGAAAAAGATAAAAACACGGTAAACTATGAAATCAACGAATTATTAAAAGAAATGGAAACCCTAGAATATGAACTTAAGGGTATTTCCGAAAAAATAACACTTACAAAAAATGAAATAAATAAAAAAAGCAATAATATAAATAAAATAGAAAATGAAATATTAGAAAGTGAAAATGAAATAGAAAAGCAAGAAGCTGAAATTCAAGATAAAAATAAAGAGCTTGAAGAAACAAATGAAATTTTAAATCAAAGGATTAGAGCAGATTATAAGTTTAATAGTTATAATAGTGCTATTTTTATTTTATTAGAGTCTGAGAGTATATTAGACTTTGCTCAAAGGGTAATTGCTGTAGAGAGAATGGCAAAAAAAGATAAAGAAATTATTGAAAAAGTAGAAGATCTTATCCAAGAATTAGACTTAAGAAAAAAAGAACTAAATGATACTCTTTTACTTCAAACTGAATCAAAAGAAAATTTAGAATTAGAAAAAACTTCTCTAGAAGAAAAGAAAAGTTCTCTTAATAAACAAAATGAAAATTTAAACATTAAAACTAATAATCTAAAAGACCTAGAAAAAGAGAAAAAAGAAAAGTTTTCAGAGCTTTCAAGTCAAGAGCAGTCTGTATCTTCTGAGATACTTGATATAAGAGAAGAAAATGAAGCTTTAGAAAATGAAATACAAAACTTAATAAGAATAGAACAAGCTAAGCAAGCAGCAGCAGCTAAAAAAGCAGCAGCAGAAAAAGCAGCAGCAGAAAAAGCGGCAGCAGAAAAAGCAGCAGCAGATAAGGCAGCTGCAGATAAAAATTCTGGAAGCTCAGGTGGACCTTCACAAAATGAAAGTAAACCTCCAGTAGATGAGAAACCTCAGGGATCATCAGGCTATATAAGACCTTTAAATGGACGAATAAACTCTCCTTATGGAATGAGGTTACATCCCATTTATGGTATTTATAGAATGCATACAGGTATAGATATACCGGCATCATCTGGAACTCCAATTAAAGCAACAAGAGGAGGCGTAGTAATACGTTCGAGTTATTGGGGTGGGTATGGTAATACCGTCTTGATTTTACATGATAACGGAATTTCGTCCTTATATGCTCATATGAGCCGTTTTAATACAAGTGTAGGAGCAATTGTATCTCAAGGACAAACGATTGGTTACGTGGGAAGCACAGGGGACAGTACAGGGCCTCATCTTCATTTTGAAATTAGAAAAAATGGGAACCATGTAAATCCAAGTTCTTA
>LFRM01021462.1_pt2 | contig 21852 bp, 20 predicted proteins | sample 618341 | NCBI WGS metagenome assembly LFRM01 (sample SAMN03654438, study PRJNA283298) | anaerobic digester metagenome | isolation source: pool of bioreactors CSTR01a, CSTR02a, and CSTR03a thermophilic anaerobic... | place: Denmark: Kgs. Lyngby | collected 2014-05-21 | reverse complement strand
TACTTTGTTTTTGTATAAAGCTAGGCTTATTATATTTAATCCTATAGTTATAAAGACAAGTACGCCTGACACAATTACAAGAGTTGGAGTTGTGTCCAAAAGCGCGCTCAAATCTTCAATTTTAACTAGATAGTTATTATAAAAAATTTGAAACCATAAAGAAATAGAACAAGCACTAATACTTAATATAGAAAAAGTAATCCAATTTTTTTGACCTCCTTTATTATACCTTATTAAGTTAATAGTTGGAAGTATCCATGCAACTAGCCCAAGTACTATACTCCCTATATTAAACAAACCATNNATTTATTTTGTAGTTGTATTATCTATTAAGATTCTGGCTTTGCCCTTTTAAATTTGGCTAATATAAGCGATATTATTAAGATTATTAGTATTAGAACAGACCCAGCTACAGATACCCACTTTATAAATGATATTACTGGCGTTATTGTGGCTATTATTCCAGACTTCAAAGGATACCTTGCCATTACTATTGTAGCTCCTATATTTTCCATATAATCAAAAATTATTGAAGCTAACGGAAATATATATGCAAATCTTAACCGTCTTTTATCTGAAATATAATCTGAAAGTTTAGCAATCCATGAAATCAAAAACAACGCATAACAAATCGGCCAAACCAAGTCAAAAGTCCACCTTATTTTAATATAAGCTTCTCTTCCTAATTCCCCATAGCTTTCAGCCATATCGTATAACTCTGACGGCGAATAAATGAATGATTCATCTGGAGAATTAGATTCTCCTATCATTTCATTGGAATATTTTGTCATTTGGGGAAATGCTAGGCTCGAGAATATAAAGAATATTATAGTTACTAGGATAATCCATTTCCATTTGATTTTTGATTTCGTCATATTGTTTCTCATCACCTTTAGCAAATAGTCACATAACAACACCATAGACAGTTTTCTCTACGGTATAATATGTTAACGATTATTAACTTATCTTTTTACTGTTTCCCATTATATTTAAATATCTTATTTTTATTCAAATATCAAACTAAATAAAATACAATGGCAATAAAATGAGTTACCGAGGCGGCGTTTATAAATAAGTGCCAAATCATATGAGCCCATTTTTTCTTACGGGTATAAAAGTAAGCTCCAACTGAATAAAGAACTCCACCTAAAACTATTAAAGCTAAAAAAATTGGTTGTGAATTCCTGATTAAAGTTGGCATAAACAATACTGCAACCCAACCCATAACCATATATAAAGTTAAAGTTAGTTTCGGATATTCTTTTTTAGCTACAGCTTTATAAAAAATTCCAAGGATAACACAGCTCCACTGAATTGACAAAATTACAACTGCTTTCCAACCGCCGATTAAAGATAGAGCGATTGGTGTATAAGCTCCTGCAATAGCAAAATAGATAAAGATGTGATCTAAGATTCTAAATACTATCTTATGAGGTGTATCGTAAGCCATTGAGTGATAAAGAGTTGAAACTAAAAGCATTAAAAAAGTACATATAACAAAAATGCTAGTTCCAAAAGCTAATAAACCTCCACCTTGAATATAAGAATATACTGCTGAAAATGGTATTAAAAACAAAAATATTAAAGTCATAATACTATGGGTAATCACATTAGCTACTTCTTCATTAAAGGATAATTTAGTTATGTTTTTAATTGATCTTTCATTGTTTTCCATATAAATATTTCCTTTTTGTAATCATTATCGTTTTAGCTTATAGCATCATTATCAAAAACCAAATTGGTGGTATAAATAATGCGGGTAGCATGTTAAGTGTTTTAAAATTCTTTATGCCGAGTATTCCAAACCCTGAAGCCGCTATTAAAAATCCTCCCACTAAAGAAATCTCTACAAGAAGATCTCCTACAAGAAAATCCGCCAGCGAATTAGCCATCAAATATATGCTGCCCTGCCATAAAAACAGCACCCCTGCCGCTGCAGCGATACCAATTCCATAAGTAGATGCTAGCACAAGTGAGGTTACAAGATCTAACGTTGCATTAGTGAATAGATACGTGTAATTTTGGTTAAGGGCTGCTTCAATTGGACCTAGTATTGATAAAGTTCCAATACAAAATAATAATATAGCTGTTGAAAGGCCTTGTCCTAGGTTGCCCCCCTTAGAATGTTTATCTGTTATTTTATTAAATCTATCGTCTAGTTCTAGCATTGTACCTATGAGGCTTCCTAGGGCTAAGCTCACAATAAACAGAACCGGATATATACTATTTGGCATATTTTGAACTACAGCATTTAAACCTATTCCTATAGCTGCTAATCCCATAGCATTATATAAACAATTTCTATATTTTTCCTTAATTCCTTTTCTTAACATCATACCGATAATGCTTCCAACCAGTATCGCTATTACGTTTACTATTGTCCCTAACATCGCGCGCCCCCTGTCATCAGATATATATGGCATAATATACCATAATCCATTAATTATTACAAATTTATTAACTCTGATTAAAATCTAATGAACTTTTAATATATGGGTATTTTAAAAAATAGGCCTATGTTATAATCTAAAGATATTACGGAAGGAGTACTACTAAATGATAAAATTAAGAAAAGTATCGAAATTTTATTCTGACAATGATACTGTAAGTACTGGGTTTTCACGAATTGACCTAGAATTAAACATGGGAGAATTTGTTGTTATTACCGGTGAAAGTGGTAGCGGTAAATCTACGCTATTAAATGTAATCTCCGGTCTTGACACTTACGAAGAAGGTGAAATGTTTGTAAATCGTGAAGACACAAGCGGATACACCACTGAAGATTATGAAATGTACAGGAAAAACTACATAGGCAACATCTTTCAAGATTTCAACTTAATTAACAGTTATACCGTATACCAAAATGTTGAGCTTGGTATGCTACTATGCGGTAAAAGTAAAAGTGAAAGCAAGGAAAGAATTTTAGATTTAATTGAGCAAGTAGATTTGACCAAATACGCAAAAACTAAGGTTTCTAAACTCTCAGGAGGCCAAAAGCAGAGAGTTGCAATTGCAAGAGCTCTAGCTAAAGAATCTCCAATTATTGTAGCTGATGAGCCTACAGGTAACTTAGACAGCAAATCTGCAGAAAACATTATTGAAATATTACACAGCGTATCAAAGGACAAACTAGTAGTTGTAGTTACTCATAACTATGAACAGGTAGAAAAGTATGTTACTAGAAAAATTACTATGCATGATGGAAAAATAATTGAAGACAAGCATGTTAATGCTAGCCCTGTTATTGAGCCCGATTCAGCAATTGATTTAGAAATGTCTAACCTGTCATTTGCAAACCAACTAAGACTCGGCTTCAGAAATACATTTAATCTGCCTATGAAGTTTATATTGCTTCTATTAATATATCTATTCATGACTACTGCCGTATTAGGTCAGTATTCTTCATTTATAAATACAGGCCATCAACAGGAGTTAATGGGATTTTCGCCGTTTTTCTCAGATATTAGCGCCGAAAGAATTATAGTCCAAAAGGATGATAAATCTGAGATAACTAATGAAGACTACGACAAAATAAGTGACATTGCCAATATAAGTCAAATAATTAAAAATGATGTGATTCTTGATTCTAATGCTTCAATCTATGATGATGACTACTACTTCTATGGCTCAGTGTACAGTTTAGAAAATCTTCAGGCAAAAAAAATTACATACGGAAAACTTCCTAAAGGCGATAACGAATTCGCAATAGAGGTTAACAAAAGCAGCTATAACTACGATGATTTGATAGACAACAGAGAAAAATACTTCGGTAAAACATATACATTAACTGATGAGAATTCTGGAATCAAAATCTCTGATGATAAAATAAAATTAACCGGTATTATAATGGACGAAAGCCAAATATCAATGGAAAATATGGGTAGTATTAGTTTCTATGTATCCGAAGATTCTGTTAAAAATATCACCAGATCCTTCTTTGCTAGAAACGCAGATACCACATTCAATTTTGATGGTAAGACTTTAGAAGTTCCAGCTTCAGGCTATAATCAGGTTGTTAAATCTTCAGAAAAAGTTGCTGAAGGAAAAGCATATATACCTGAAGAGTTTAGATACAATTATACAAATGGCTATTATTACAACAAGCCACTAACAATAGATGCAAGTACTATCTACTTTGATTCTAATTTAGAACTTACAGTCGATAAGTATTTTACAGAAAAAACAATAAACGAGCTCTTTGGAATTAATAAAGATGACTATCCTGAATACTCAAGCACTATATTCGTCAATCCAAAAGACTTTGATTCGTTATTTGCTAAAGGATACTACCAAAGTACTGTCTATATGGATGATGAGAAAAAATCAGACGAGACAAAAGCTGCGCTTGTAGATGCTGGCTTTAAACCTCTTCTTATGAAAGAAGCAATCACTAATTTTGCCGGTGAATTTGGTTTTGTACTGAAACTAATATCAGGAGCTTCTTTAATAGTTATCATAATTGTACTTTTCTTCATAGCATATTTTGTTATAAGACTTGTAATGAAATCAAGAAATATTTACTATTCCACCATAAGAATATTAGGTGGAACTAAAGAAAATTGTGAAAGTTTGATTAAAATAGAGCTCTTGACTGTATTGCTATTCGCTTACGGCTTAGTTCTAGCCTTTATTAAAATGGTGCAGTTAAAGTATATTAATATTGCTATGCTTGTAGACATGATTTCCTTCTTAACCTTAGGAGACTACATAATATTGTTTGTAATATTGTCCATTATTTCTCTGCTCATTGCTAAGAGATATTCTAAAAAATTGTTTAAGAAAAGCGCCATGAGCACTTATAGAGAGGAGGAATAAAGATGATAAAAATAGAAAAGCTAAATAAATACTATAACAAAAATAGATCAAACGAGATACACGTAATTGATAACACTACCCTTGATCTTCCCGATAATGGACTCGTAACATTTTTAGGCCACTCGGGATGCGGAAAAACCACCTTACTAAATACTATCGGTGGACTTGATAAGGCTAATTCTGGTAAAGTTATTATAGACGGCAAAGAATTAACTAGAAAAACCTCTGGTAAAATTGATACTATGCGTAACGCTTATATAGGATACATTTTCCAGAATTACAATCTCATTGAAAGCATGACAGTTTTCGATAACGTAGCTTTAGCTCTTAAGATGATTGGAATTAGTGATAAAGACGAAATCAAAGAAAGAGTTAACTATTGTTTAGAATCTGTAGGGATTTACCAATTCAGAAACAGAAGAGCAAATGCGCTCTCCGGTGGTCAAAGGCAGCGCGTGGGAATAGCTAGGGCTATAGTTAAAAACCCAAAAATTATTATCGCAGATGAGCCTACTGGTAATCTCGACAGTGGTAACACTATAGAGATTATGAATATAATAAAATCAATCTCCAAAGACAAGCTTGTAATCCTTGTTACTCACGAAAAAGAAATAGCGCACTTCTATTCAAGTAGGATTTTAGAGATAGTAGATGGAAAAGTTGTAAATGATTTTGTTAATGATACAGAAAACTACCTCGATTTTCAGCTTGAAAACAAACTTTACCTTAAAGATATGCCTGTAGCTAAGTCTCTGGATCACGATAATATCAAAATTAAGTATTATAGCGATAAGGAAAATGACTTGGATATTAAGATAGTAGTTAAAGGTACTAATCTATATATTGATACAGGTGGCAAGTTCTCTATAATAGACGAAAACACAAATATTCAAATGATCGATGAGCACTACAACAGAATGGATAAGAGCATCTACGAAGATAATACCTTCGACTACCAAAAACATTTAAAGGAGAATTTAGTACCTAAATACACTTCAATATTCAACCCTCTCAACTCGCTAATTACTGGTTTTAAGAGTATTGCTCATTTTAAACCAATTAAAAAAATACTATTATTAGGTTTTGTATTAGCATCAATGTTCCTTTTTATGGCAGTTAGTAATATAGCGGGAATAAGCAACATTGAAGAAAAAGATTTTTTGACCACTCATACGGACTATGTAACTGTTACAAACGGTAGCAGAACGCAGGCCGAGTATGATAAAATAGAAAATCTTGCAAACATTGATTATGTCATACCTGGTAATTCGATAGTTTCCTTGAAAATGCCTATGAATGACTACTATCAAACTACTACTGCTATGGCAGACCTTAACGCCTCTTTAGCTTCTAGGGATCTTCTAACTGGAAAGGATATTTCTCTAGGTGAATTGCCTAAGGAATCCCATGATATAGTTATAGATGATATGGTTGTAGAGAAGTTTTTGAAAGCTAAGCTAGGTGAAACTGCCGGGATTAATACTAAAGAAGAGTTAATAGGCCGCACGATTAAAATAGAAGGTTTAGAGGACTTTAAAATTGTGGGTATCTCAAAGACCAACTGCCCAGTTTTCTACGTGGACCCTGATCAGTTTATGTTTATATTAACCCACGCTCAATCAGGTGATGCCTCTAACGAGGGCATCATGGAAAGCGGAGAGTATAGTATGGACGAGGGTACTGAACCTAATAGTGTCAGAGATATGGTATTCCTGCCTGATGAATACATATTAAAGCAGGGAACTATGCCAGATGAAAAATATGAAGTTTTGGTTAACTATAATAACCGCTACGATATGGGCATAGGTAAAACCATAGATACTAAGATGAACAAACAAAAACTTATGGTAGTAGGTTATTATGAAACTAAGCAATCCATAGATAACTATTTCGTAACTGCTGATACTATAAAGACCGACTTCATAAGTAAGCAAAAAGAGATAACACTTTACTCCAAAGATACGTCAGCATTAATTAGTACCTTGGAAAAAGAAGATATCAATTACACTGTAAATTACGATAAAGATAGGGCTGCCCATAAAGAAAGGCTACAGAAATCTATGAAAGCTAGCTTAATAGCTGCCTGTATAATTTTAGCCATATCACTGCTTGAGATATTCTTAATGCTAAGATCTTCATTCCTATCAAGAATTAAAGAAGTTGGAACACTAAGATCTATAGGTCTTAAAAAGATTGACATATACAGAATGTTTACAGGAGAGGTTGTAGCTATTTCCTTAGTAACTTCAATTCCTGGTATCGCACTCATGTATTACATTTTAGATAACGTATCTCAAATACAATATTTAGAAAACCAATTCATGGTTACTCCAAATATAGCAGTACTATCATTTGCTTTAATATTTATCTTTAATATATTTATCGGGCTTCTACCCGTATTTAAGACAATGAGAAAGACGCCAGCTGCAATACTAAGCAGAACCGATATATAAACTTGCACACCAAAAAAGAGCTCAGATGAGCTCTTTTTTAATTTAGTAGATATCCAAAAATACAATCACGGTAAACCCTTTGGACACTATATTTATTGTGCATAAAACAATGCTTTGCTTAATATGAATTATTTAAATATTTCGTTTCCGTTTACCTTGGCATTCTCTTCCTCATCCAAAGGAATAACAATGCAGTTCTTGCCATCTATCACTTGCTTAACTATCTGGTTTTCTTTTTCTGGCTTTGCTTGAATAATTACTGTATATTTTTTCTTATCCTCAATATTATTTTTCAGTTCTTTTTCTTCGATCTTTTTAATTATTTTTTTGTCAATTATATTCTCTGCCATAGGCAATTCCTTTGAAAATTTTGTCTCATATGTTTCTTCTATCTTAGGTGCTAATTCCTCCGATACTCCGCTTTTACTTAACACATTTTTTAGCGCTTCCTTATTCATGGATATTGGATCGGTTCTTTCTTCATCTTCATTTATCATGTTGTTTATGTTTTGATGGATGTTTCTAATCATAAGGTCACTATCTTCGCCTAAGAAATCCTCTAGTATGCTGTTAAAGGCAACCTTCTGCTCTGTGCTTGTCTGCTTAGACTTACATCCTAGACCTTCAATCATGAATTCCGATTTAGGCTCCTTAGCATTCTTTATATAATACATCAGAGAATTAATATCACTGCTTCTATCTGTGAAAGCAGGATATAGAAAGCCATTTTCAGGTGCTCCCACTACCCAGTCTCTTTTTCGCGTTCCTATTCTATTTTGATCTTTTAAATAGCCTAATCCAGGCTTACTAAGTTTTACAGGACATATTGCACATATCATATAATCATACATTTCTTCTGATTCATCAACTGCCCGGTTATCAGTCGTCTTATTCATAACATCATAAACATCATGATATAGTAATATCAGGTAATTCCCTACATAGTTATAACTCTTGATTACCAGGTCATATAAGCAGTCTAACAAATCTTCATTCTTTAGTCCGCTTTCTTTTAATCCAAGTAAAAAGTTTTGCCTATTTTCGCTAATTTCTTCTTGCTTTTCAAATTCAAGCTCCAGTAGATTATCTCCAATCTTACCGAGCGTTACTTTTTTCACTATATCTAAATACTTGTTTACCTCATCATCATTAAGATTCAAAAAAGTCTCACTAAAGGTCAGCACTTTTTCCTTATCATTATTTACATAACAACCAGCCATTTTAGTAAATGTGCATGAATCCTTAGTAAACCTTCTGCGTAATTCCATCATATCTTTTTTAGTCATATATTTACCTCTTTGCTTAATAGTCTAGACGTCTATTATAACAAAATACCCGTGATTAAAGTACCTTTATTTAATTCTTTTTTTGTTGTATTTACAACGTATATACTCTTGTGAATATATTATAATGACTCTATATCATACTGGAGGTAAAAAATGAAACGAAAAATAATTGAAATAAATGAAGAAAAATGTAACGGCTGCGGCGCGTGCGCTGAGGCGTGTCACGAAGGCGCTATAGGAATGGTTAACGGCAAGGCTAAACTACTAAGAGATGACTACTGCGACGGCCTAGGGGACTGTTTACCAGCTTGCCCAACCGATGCAATAAGCTTTATTGAGCGGGAAGCCGCTGCATACGACGAGCTAGCTGTCATTAAGAATAAAATAGATAGTCAATCATTTAGTTGCGCTGGTTCCGAGGCTAAACCTTTAGCCGAAAAGGAAGAATTATGTAATTGCAATTCACATGATAATCCATCTCAGCTATCCCAGTGGCCAATTCAAATCAAACTAGCTCCTGTAAATGCTCCTTATTTTAACGGAGCAAATCTACTAATTGCAGCAGATTGCACGGCCTATGCTTACGGGAATTTCCATAACGAGTTTATAAGAAACCACGTGACACTAATAGGATGTTCAAAGCTAGACAGCGTAGACTATACGGAAAAGCTAACTGAAATCATTAGAAATAATGACATTAAAAGTGTAACTGTTGCGCGCATGGAAGTACCATGTTGCGGAGGCATAGAAAATATGGTAAAAGGCGCCCTTAAAAATAGTGGTAAATTCATACCATGGCAAATTGTGGTGATTTCTTCAGACGGAAGAATCTTAGATTAAATCAAATAAAGAGCGAGCTTACAGGTAACTGACCTTGTAAGCTCTTTTTAGTTTACTATTATAAAAAACAAACCACCAACATAAGTTAATGGTTTGCCTTAATATCCTATCTCTACTTAAAAGCCTCCGCAGCCCGAGCAACCTCCGCAGCCACTACTACAAGAATCTTCATCATCTTCTAATCTGAAAAGATCTTCTCTGAAGCTCTCAGGATTTTTCTCATAATAGTTATCAATTGCAGCTTTTACAGCTTCTTCCGCTAAAACAGAGCAGTGTATCTTTTGCGCTGGTAATCCATCAAGGGCTTCTACTACTGCCTTATTTGAAAGCATCAAAGCTTCTTTTACTGATTTACCCTTGATCATTTCTGTTGCCATAGAACTAGTCGCTATGGCTGACCCGCATCCAAAGGTGTTAAATTTCACATCCGTAATGATGCCTCTGTCAATTTTGAGATACATTTTCATGATATCTCCGCACTTAGCATTTCCTACTTCACCAATACCATCTGCATCATCTATCGTTCCCATATTCCTTGGATTTCTAAAATGGTCCATTACTTTATCACTATATAACATACTCTTTCCTTCCTTCCTTCAAATCCTTCCAAACCGGTGACATAGAGCGTAAATACTCCACAACTTCCGGAACAACTTTTATTATATGTTTTACTTCTTCTTCTGTGTTGTACTCGCTAAGAGATAACCTAAGCGAACCATGGGCAATTTCATGTGGCAGACCTAGTGCCAATAACACGTGACTTGGATCTAGTGATCCTGATGTACAAGCCGAACCAGATGATGCCGATACACCTTTATCATCAAGTAAAAGTAGTAAGCTTTCCCCTTCAATTCCCTCGAAGCAAATATTAACATTACCAGGTAATCGTTTTTCTACACTACCGTTTATCTTAGAATGAGGAATCTTTGAAAGCTCATCGATTAATATGTCTCTTAATCCTTTAACATATTGATAATTTGCATCCATATTTTCGCAACTCTCAGTAAAGGCTGCTGCCATTCCTACTATTGCTGGTACATTTTCAGTTCCAGCTCTCTTTCCTCTTTCCTGGGCGCCACCTTCTATTATGCTGCTAAGTAGTATACCTTTTCTAGCATATAAAAGACCTGCTCCTTTAGGTCCGTGGAACTTATGCGCCGACATGGAAAGCATGTCTATATTTAATTCTTTTACATTTACTTTAACGTGTCCTACCGCTTGAACCGCGTCGGTATGAAATATTACTCCTTTTTCTTTACATAGTTTCCCTATTTCAGCAATTGGCTGCAAGGTTCCTATCTCGTTATTAGCAAACATAATTGTAACTAACACTGTATCAGGACGAATTGCTTTACTAAGTTCATCTACTCTTACCAATCCATCTGAATGTACTGGTAACAGCGTTATTTCAAATCCTCGTTTTTTTAATTTATCTAAAGTATGTAAAACTGCATGATGCTCAAACTCTGTAGAAATTATATGTTTTTTACCTTTTTTTATACCAATTTCTGCTGCTGAAACAATCGCTTGATTATCAGCTTCACTGCCTCCTGAAGTAAAAGTAATCTCTCTAGGCTCGCACCCTAAATTCCCCGCTATACTTTCTCTTGCTGAAACTAGTGCTTCTTGCGCTTTTTGACCTATTGTATATAGGCTTGAAGGATTTCCATATTCATTCTCCATATATGAAACCGTGGTTTCAAAGGATTTTTTACTCATCTTAGTTGTTGCCGCATTATCTGCATATACTTGCATAATTTACCCCCTTATTCCTACTTGTTTAATAGGATTATTATTTAAAATTATTGTCGCCTTTTTAAAGCGACGGTTATTATTTATTTTACTGATTTAATAAGTCATACAAAGTAACACTCTCAAGATAGTCATCAACTATTTTGTCAAGATTTACCCAAATTGGCAAGGTCAAGCATACTTTTTCTTTTGCACATTTATTGCTACCTTGCTGCAGACAATTAACGGGCGCCAAGCTGCCTTCTGTTAATTTTAAAACTGATCCCACAGTGTACTCAGTCGTCTTCTTTGTTAATTTATATCCGCCGTTCTTACCACGCATACTCTCAACGAATCCTGCACGATTAAGAATCGATACTATCGTTTCTAGATACTTAACTGATATTCCCTGCCTACTCGAAACATCCGAAACAGACACGTACCCTTTATGCTCATTTTGCGCTAAATCAAGCATTATTCTAAGCGCATATCTTCCTTTAGTCGAAATCATCATATCAGTTCCTCCTATATCCCTATACTACCATAGGAGTTATGGGATATCAATAGGATAATGTGTATTTTTAGTGTTATTTGTAAAAAAATATCACCTCGTATAAAGGTGATATCGCATTTTATTTTGTGCATTTTAGAATCGTTTGTTTCATCTCATCAATGTCTATTAATCCATCATGCCTAACTCTTTTTTTATCAAGATTTCTTAAACCTTCAGGAACAAATACTCCTGTCTTTTCTTTTACCTTAAGCACAGATTCAAATCCGTCTTTTCCTTTATCTATTCCAAGTGCGTCAGCTACGCTTTCAGCAAATTTATATGCGCTTGCAGTAGATGCAATGATTGTCGGAGTGCTATCCGATGTTTTCTTTACATAGTCGCTGTAAACACAGTAAGCTACTGCTGTGTGCGTATCGATCAAATAGTTTTCCTCATTATATAGATTTCCTATTGCTTCAGATACTTTATTCATATCAGCACATCCACCAACAAAATCATTTAGTCCTAACTTAATCTTTTCTGAAATTTCATAACCAGAATCATCGTATAACTGGCTCATGTATCTTCTTACTTCATTTCCATCTTGTTCCGCCAGGTGATATAGAAGCCTTTCAAGGTTGCTTGAAATAAGTATATCCATAGATGGTGAAGATGTTAGATGAAAATCTCTATCAATATCGTATTTACCAGTATTTAAAAAATCGGCTAGCACTTTGTTTTCATTAGAAGCACAGATGAATTTGTTAATGGGAATTCCCATCTGCTTTGCATAGTATGCAGCTAAAATATTTCCAAAGTTCCCTGTGGGAACAACCACGTTTATTGAATCTTTATCTTTAATCTCACCGCTTTCAACAAGCTTTATATATGAGTATACGTAATAAACTACTTGAGGTATCAGCCTTCCAATATTTATAGAATTAGCAGAAGATATTCTTATGCCTTTTTCTTCTACTTGACGTGAAAACTCTTCATCATTAAATATTTCTTTGACTCCGTTTTGCGCATCGTCAAAGTTTCCATTTATAGCAAAGACATGTGTATTGTCTCCTTCTTGCGTTACCATTTGCTGTTCTTGGATCTTACTAACTCCCTTATTGGGATAAAACACAATTATTTCAGTTCCGGGAACATCAGCGAAACCTTCAAGAGCGGCCTTACCTGTGTCTCCTGATGTAGCCACTAATATGCAAACCTTCTTTTTTTCATTTTCCTTTTTGATTGCAGTAGTAAGTAAATATGGAAGTATTGATAATGCCATATCCTTAAATGCCGCGGTCCTTCCGTGGAAGAGTTCTAAAAAGTAGCATTTTTCTGTTTTTTTAATAGGTACTATTTCGTCATCATCAAACTTATCAGTATACGCGCCATCGACGCAGTGTTTCAATTCTTCATAAGTAAAGTCGTCAAAAAATGCACCAAGTATAGGAAGCGCTATCTCTTTGTATGATTTGTTAATCATGTCCTTAATTTCAAAAGGAAGACTAGGAATTTCTTCCGGTACATAAAGACCTTTATCGTCAGCTAGTCCCCTTATTATTGCTTGGGCTGAACTAATTTTTTTTTCATTACCTCTAGTACTCTTGTAATACATTTTTATCCCCTTTTTAAATGGAGCGGGTGAGGGGAATCGAACCCCCGATTTGAGCTTGGGAAGCTCACGGTTTACCACTAACCTACACCCGCCTGTCATTGTAAAACTCTATCGCGCATTGATATGCGCTTTGCTATTATATAATTTATTTTTAATTATGTCAAACCGAAAAGCGTGCTTTAGTACGCTTCTATAGTTTACATAGACTCTTTAATAATCTTAGGAAGCATCCTGCATTTTTCTTCAGATATAGATGCTATTGATACTCTAAGGCCCTTAGCCAAAGGAACAATAAACACTCCTTTTTTTTCAAGTATCGCGCAAACTTCATCAGGATTTTCGCAGGGAATTGAAATAAAAAATCCCGCATCAAAAGGCACAGTTTCTAGGCCAACATTTCCAGCCTCTGCCTCAAAAGCTTTACCTCTTCTTATTAACATATCTCTATATTCTTTACGCTCTTTAGATACTTCATCAAGAAGCATATCATCACCGAATATTTTTTCTATTACAGTCTGAGGAGCTCTTGCGCAGTTAGACCAAGTACCTCTACTTGAATATGAACATACTCTGACAAATTCTTCTGAAACCTCTTTTGATTTAGCCATGCATATAATAGCACCACATCTGAATCCATAGAAAGTAAAGGTTTTAGATGCGCTGTATCCTATTATTGGTAAAACATTTTCATTTAACTCCTCTAAAAGAGGTAGAAACTTTCTGTATTCCTTTTCATCCCCCGCAAAATCCATATATGCCACATCTATTAATAGCGCAATCTTTCTATCGCCTCTTGCATCGTTTAATACTGAAATCACATCATGCCAGTTCTCATCGGTCAAGGAATATCCAGTAGGATTATGTGCCGGCGTATTTAAGATAATTACCAGTCTTTTTTGATCTCTTAATAATTGTTTTACTTTCACTTCAAAAGACGCTTTGTTAAAGTTTTTATCCTCATCAAAAAGTTCAAATGTATCAATTGTTCTTCCGATTTCACCTGCTATGGTAACGTAAGGTGACCAAAACCAATCTGATGTTAAAACTCTATCACCTGAGTCCGAATAGTTCGCAATCGTATTTCTAATTGCTCCCGTTCCACCTGGAGTTGCAACAGATTCTACAAATAGATTAGGCACTAAATCACCAAAAGTAGCTTTCTTTACAGCCTCTCTGTATCCTGTAGTCCCTGCTATAGGAGCGTACTCTGCATATTCTTTAGGTTCAAGCGTCTTTAACGTTTTATTAACAGAAGATAAGACAATTAAATCCCCTTCATCATCTAGCAACGCTCCGATAGTACCATTTACGACAGAATCTTTGCCTTTTTCCTCTATCATCTTCTTGGCTCTTGTATTAATCCCAAAGATTTTATCTTCTTTAGGAATTGTTCTTCCGTTAAAAGCTGCAAATATTCCATCTTCCATAGATGAATCTCCTTTTTTAATTCTTAAATAGTTAATAGATTTACCTTTTTGGCTGAACTTCTTTTCGTATTCAGTCCAAACATTATTCTCTGCCATTTCACCACTATGTAAATCTCTTGAAATAAAGTCAATTTTTAAATTTACAGCAAGAACTTCTCCTACTGAAAATTCGAAAAAATCGTCGTTATCAGTCTTAAATTCAACATAGCTGCTCTTTTTTAAAATATCAAGATAATGAATTAGCTTGCTTCTGTGAGTAAGTCTTTTTTTAGCCAATCTGTTTTTGGGCCATGGATCACTAAAATTAAGATATATTCCGTTAAGCTCCTTCTCATCAAACCACTCCCTAACATCATCTACAAAGCCCGGAATAAATATAACGTTTTCGTAATTATTTATTCGCTTCTTTTGCAAAGCTTTATACAAAACGCTGGTGTTTCCTTCTATGCCAATAAAATTTCTTTCAGGATATTTTTCAGCCATACCTAATATAAAGTCGCCTTTTCCACATCCAATTTCAAGATACATATCGTTATTTGTTTTAAACGCCTTATTCCATTCGCCTTTTTTTATAGCTGGTTCATAAACCAAGCATTCGTTATACGCTAATAATTTTTCATCTATATTTTTAATTTTTCTCTGTCTCAAGGTTATTTAAACATTTCCTTTCTCTTATCCAGGGCCATTATGAGCGGCATCCCAATACCATAACAAGCTACAGCTTCTCCGCCTGCAACCCAAAGCATACAAGCCATAAGTGAAACATCAACGCCATAGATATAATAAAGCATCCACCCTATTACTACTCCGTTTGCTATAATAGGCGGAAGTGGCACTAGCCACTTATGCTTTCTAAATTTGTATGATCCATAAGCTGCCAGTAGCGTTGCTAAACTGCCAAGTACCACATCTACTAATCCTATGGGACTTATAATATTCGCTATAAGGCACCCTATAAAAAGACCTGGTATTGCAGCTGGAGTAAACATGGGAAGTATGGTTAATGCTTCAGATATTCTTATCTGCATTAATCCATAACTAAGCGGCGCTACGGCAATCGTCGCAACCGCGTATACGCTTGCTATTACTGCTGCTGTAACCAGCTTTTTAGTTCTCATATATACCTCGTTCCAATTATCATAGCTAGAAATGCTGCTAAAAATACTGATGCGTATATATCGCTACGTGTAAATTTAATTTCGTTCATTCTGGTTCTTCCCTTACCACCCTTATAGCATCTTGCCTCCATAGCCATTGCAAGATCTTGAGCTATTCTAAAGGCACTAATGAAAAGCGGTACTAATATTGGAATTAAACTTTTTGCTCTATGGATAACCGATCCCGATTCGAAGTCTGCACCTCTTGCCTGTTGTGCTTTCATTATTTTATCAGTTTCTTCAAGTAAAGTCGGAATGAATCTAAGAGCTATAGTCATCATCATTGCAATTTCATGGCTTGGCAATCCAATTTTGTTAAGTGGTCTAAGCAGCTTCTCTATTCCGTCTGTCAAACTTAAAGGTTTTGTGGTTAATGTCAGAATAGATGATCCTAATATAAGAAGTATTAGCCTAGCCGCCATAAAAAATGCCCTGTAAAGACCTTCGTATGAGATAGTAATAAACTTCCAATGAAACAAGATTGTACCGTCAACCATGAATACATTTATTACAAATGTAAATATAATTATTATAAATATAGGTTTGAGTCCTTTAACCATAAATCTTACAGGAACTTTAGATACTTTAATAATCATAAACATCGTAGCTGTGGCAAGGGCAAATCCATAAAAATTATTTACAATAAAAAGTTCTACAATAAACATAATAGTAGCTATTATCTTGGTCCTGGCATCTAGTTTATGTACTTTAGAATTTCCCGGAAAATATTGTCCTAGGGTAATATCTCTAATCATTCTGCGCCTTGCTTTCCTTGCTATTTATATAATTTTTAATTATACTTGCAGCTTTTTCCATATCAAAGACGTTTCCTTCAATTGAGCTGTCTTTCTTTTCTAGCTTCTTCATAAGCTCTGTTATCTGTGGCACATTAAGTCCGATTTTCTCAAGTTCTTCCCACCTAGAGAAAACTCTTTCAGGGCTATCATTCATAACCAGAGTACCGTTTTCTAAAACCATAACAGAATCTGCCATTTCCATGATATCGTCCATATTGTGCGATACAAACAGTATAGTCAATTTTTCATTTTTATGTAATTTTTTAATCGTGCTTAATAGTTCTCTATGGGCTTTTGGGTCTAATCCTGCTGTAGGTTCATCTAAAATCAAAATCTTTGGCTTCATTGCAATAACACCCGCTATTGCTACTCTTCTCTTCTGGCCTCCTGAAAGATCAAAAGGTGATCGTTCTTTAATTTCTTCAAAGTCAAGGCCAACAAGTTCGATTGCTTCTTTAACTGTCGCTTCTAGCTCTTCTCCTTGCATTCCTAGGTTTTTAGGACCAAAAGCTACATCTTTTTCTACCGTTTCTTCAAAAAGCTGATATTCAGGGTACTGAAATACAAGACCTACTTTTTTACGTATTTCTGTCATCTTCTTACCAGGCGCAGTTATATCTACCCCATCCACTGTTATGCTTCCAGATTTAGGCTTTAACAAACCATTCAAATGTTGTAAAAGTGTAGATTTTCCAGAACCTGTGTGTCCTATTATTCCTACAAATTTACCATCGTCAATGTTGAAGCTTATATCATTTAAAGCTACAGTTTCAAAAGGCAATCCCTCTGCATATATGTGATTGATGTTTTTAACTTCTATTGACATATGTAATTTACCATTCCTTCAATATCAAATATATTTTTCGGCACATCTATTCCATTTTTTCTAAGTTCCGAAATAAGCTTAATTATAACCGGTAATTCTAGGCCTACCGCTCTAACTTTTTCGATATTATCAAATATTTTATACGGTGAATCATCCATGACAATTTTGCCGTCTTCCATAACGATTATTCTTTCCGCTTGTAATGCTTCCTCCATAAAGTGGGTGATTAGGACTATCGTAATGCCCTCGACATTTAATTCTTTTATAATTTTCATAACGTCTCTTCTGCCTTGTGGGTCAAGCATCGCCGTAGGCTCATCAAAGACTATGCAGCTAGGCTTCATTGCGATTACTCCAGCAATTGCTATCCTTTGCTTCTGTCCACCTGATAATAGATGTGGCGCCTTCTTTTTATAATCTCCCATCCATACAGAATCAAGTGCTTCGTCAACTATGTCCCTTATTTCTAAAGGATTTATTCCAAGATTTTCAGGTCCAAAAGCCACATCATCCTCTACAATAGAAGATACTATTTGGTTGTCTGGATTTTGAAATACCATCCCAATATTTTGCCGAAGTTCCCATATGGTTTCGTCATCTTTAGTATCAATTCCTTTAACCTTAACGCTTCCTGAAGTGGGAACCAAAAGACCGTTTAAGTTCTTTGCCAATGAAGATTTACCAGAGCCATTTTGACCTACTATTGCGACAAAACTTCCCTCTTCAATTTCAAGGTTAACTCCGTCTACGGCCCTTATAGCTTCACACTCTTCTCCCTGAGGATATTCAAATATTAAATTTTCTACGCTTATAATACTTTTCATTTTAAAATCCCCCTCAAATCATAATCAGTTAATTATATCCCAACTATTAGTGTTTTACAAGTCCATTACCATTATGCTTTTAATGTTTATGTAGCACCAAAAGGCCTTAAGGGTGCACAAAATCGATCAAATTCTTTAAAGCATTAATATCAAATAAGTAAAACAATATTACCATTATAACCACTCATGATGGTATTTACTACATTAAATTGTGACCGTCACGACATTTTTTAACTCTTAATTCCATATTCTTATTTAAATACAAAACTCCCCTTAAGATAAACTGTCTGCCTTAAGGGGAGCACATCATTTTTATATTACTAGTTCACTATTAAAATCTACATTTAATTATGATAAGTTAATATTATTTATTATATTCTTTTTTACCTAATATAACCATACCCATTAGAGCCATTAAGCCTATTAGTAGAGCATATCCAGTCGCTCCATCGCCTGTTACAGGTGATTCAGGTGTAGTTGCTCCTGGTGTAGTTACTCCTTCTAATTCTCCTGATGTAATTTTATCAGCATATATAACTACTGGTGAGAAAGAACCGAATTCAGCCGCTACTAAACCAGTTCCTACTTTAGAGGTTACAAGTTCCCATTCATAAGTCGGACCATCTTCACCGAAAATCGGATTACCATCATCATCCATGGCCATTCCATAGTGGAATACGAATACTTTTGATTCTTTATTAAAATCATTATATGAAAAGTTTAACTTTAAGAAAGATGGGAGTCCTTCTCTAAATTCTATATCCATTTTTTCAATTAATACCAAATCTGATTTGTTCACACTACCATCTTTCGCTTTAATCAAATCATAATATTTGCCATCTAATTTATCAAATTTTTCAGCAAGCCTAGAATCTATTTCTCCACGTACGAATCTAATCCCGAAAGGTACGTCTAAAGCTTTTCCATTTTTATCCTTAGCATCTGGTTTTAAAAAAATCCATTCAGTTCCTGATTTAACTGGTTCTTTTGCCGTCGGATCTAAAGTACTCTTATCCACTATTAACGCAATATCTCCTTTACCTAACATAGTTTTATTTATAACAATTTTATCTCCTACAATTTCAGTTTCTGCCTCGTTTATAAGCTCACACTTGTGAGAATAGGCAACTGAATCATAATTGTCTACTAATAAAACATACTTGGTTATGGCTTTGTTAATCCCCTTAATTTGAGGACTTATTTTAGTTTTATTACTTTCAAAAGAATTCTCATATGTATAAATTCCCATTAATGATGGCTCTGTCATAACTCCTGTATACTCTCCAGGTATTATAACTTCATTTCTTAAAGTTCTAGTTAATCTGGAAAATTCACTCAAGGCTTCTAGATTACCCGCATAGCATTATTATAATAGCTCAGGAGAATTTAATATCTAAAATTCACCTGAGCTATTTAAGGTTTAAAACTATTATTAGTCAATTGCTTTGTAGCTTTTTTATAACTTGAATTTATTTCTTCACATCACTTAAGAACACTATATCTACATTACCCATACCGCACTCTATCTCAAACTTTTTATCTAAATCAATATCATGGGATTTAGAACCTACTCCACTAATCGTAACACTTCCATAGTTTATATTCCCCATGAAACATCCTAATTCATACGAGTAATCGCTTTGATGATTTGTTAGCTTCATTAAAACGCTACCCATGGCGCAACCTACATCTGCCTTATTGTTAATTTTTCCTTCATAAGAAAACTCGCCCATTCCAACATCAACAGCTAAGTTGTTTACTTCAGCATCTTCTATAGAAAAACTACCAGCACCAATATTAAAATCCGCTTCATAAGCCATGAGTTTTTCAGCTGTAAAAGTTCCTGCTCCAATAGTAGCATCTATGCTTTCAAGCTTCATATCCTCTGGTATGTGAATTTCGACCTTGTCGTATTCAGTTACATTACCACTAAACAGCGCTTTTATATAGAGGGTATTATTTCTAACGTAATACTGAATTTTATCAACGTTGTTAGTATTTATCTCGATGTTTTTCCCGCTAGATTTTATGATTTCAACGTTGCCAGCGCCGGATACTAAGTCTATTTTATTTACACCACTTATTTCTGTTGTTATGTCTTCTTCAAATATCATCACATCTTCTGTAAATTCAACATTCACATGGTCATTTTTATCAAATATCTGATCTACAATTTTCTCTAAAGCATTGATATTATTCTCGTCAATATTAAGACTTGCATTTTTAAACCCACCGAGTATAGTTCCAGCAATTATCGCAATTACACCGATGATTAATAACACATATATTACTTTCCAAAAAGGTTTAGCATTTTTCATAAAATCACGCCCCTTCCTTTTCACTTCCGTCTTTAAACGGCCATTTGCAAATCTTAACTACACCTTTTGCCATAGCTGGAACACCTTTAGAAAAGACATACCAAAGCAATCTACATAGTAGTATTCCAACACAAGCAGAAACTATGCCAAGCCCTGTTATGACAAGACCGCTAGCTAATGAGACAAAAAGTGTTCCTATTCCTGAGAATGCTGCCACTAGCCCTCCTATTAGAAACGCTAAAGTAAGCAAAACTGCAGCAAATAGCAAACCTAAAACTGCGGCTATGATACTTCCTATAACTGGAAGTACTATAGGTAGTAAACATATTATTATGATTACAATTAGCACCCAATCGCCTTTAGTTCTTTTCTTTGGAGTTTTAATATCCTTTTGTGCTTCATTATTTTCTACTTTATCTTCAGAGTAATCGTACCCTGCGTTTCCCCTGATCTGCCTAGCAACATCTTCAGGTTTGCCTAAAGATGTGATTATTTCTTCGTCAGTAAGACTGCCATCTTCGAAATAATCTTCATAATATCTAAGTGCATCCTCCACCTCTTTAGGTGGCATTCCCTTCATGCACTGTTCTAATCTCCTTAAATATTCTCTTCGATTCATTATTCCTCCAATAAATATTTACTTACTTTCCTCGAATAACTTTTCCATTCAATCTGATAAAGTCTCAACTGAGCATCACCTTTTTCTGTCACCTTATAATATCTTCTATTACGTCCAGAAAAAGCTTTATCATAAACTTCCAAGCAATCATCCTTTAGCAGACGTCTTAGGACAGGATAAAGTGTTGATTCCGATATATCCATTACTTCTCTAACTTCCTGAGTTATCCTATAACCGTAGGTTCCTTCCGTTTCCTTAGAAACAACAGATAACACAATGGCATCAAGTAATGCTGAACCGGTATTAAATACCATAAGCATCCTCCTTAATTTTGCATCCTATAATACTATACGGTGTATAATATTATTCGTAACTATACTATACGATGTATAGTATAGTTTGTCAACCACTTTTTTTAGATTTAGAGAAAAAAATTGACCAGCAATATTAATACTAGTCAATTTTATTATTTTACTATTTAAGTAAGTCTACTAACTCTCTTTTTTGTCTTAATCCAGGTTGCTTAAAAGTAACTTCGCCCTTCTTCATTACCATGATTGTAGGGATACTCATTACTCCAAACTGTCTTGCGATATCAGGTTCTTTATCTACATCGATTTTACAGATTTTTACATCCTTCATCTCTTCTGC
>LFRM01268892.1_pt1 | contig 21913 bp, 20 predicted proteins | sample 618341 | NCBI WGS metagenome assembly LFRM01 (sample SAMN03654438, study PRJNA283298) | anaerobic digester metagenome | isolation source: pool of bioreactors CSTR01a, CSTR02a, and CSTR03a thermophilic anaerobic... | place: Denmark: Kgs. Lyngby | collected 2014-05-21 | reverse complement strand
TCAATTAACGCACGGCTGGCGGCATGTTTCATTAGTGCGCCTGTAGTGGTATCCAGCAGTACTGACAATCCATTGTAAGGCACATTCCACACCAGCTTTTGCCAGCGCGCTTTCTCCAAGCCTATCGCTTGCGAATCCAAGCCTGCCTGCACAAACAACTGCGCGCCCTGTTCAGCAATCGCACGCGCCTGCTCTAGCGTTGTATTCGGACCGCTGTGATAGCCCAAGTTAACCCCACCATAAGCCTGATGAATCACAACGCCGGGCTTATCGCGGTGCACACAGATAAAACAGAGTCCGCCCAGCAGGTGGATATCATCACGCAACAACGCTCGCAGCTCACCCTCAACGGCTAAGCCATTTTGCATTAAAACAACCTTGCCACCGGATTGGGTCATGCGGTTAATTAGCGGTGCTAAGTGAACATTACTGGTCGTTTTAGCTGCAACCAACACCCAATCACAAGTCGGCATTTCTTCGACATCGGACCAGACATGAATGTCATCAAGCTGCAACACTGCTTGCTCGGGCCCTTCAATACGCAAACCATTCGACTTGAGAGCTGCGTACTCACTGCGGGCTAAAAAATGCACTTCAAATCCCGCTTGCACCAGTTTGGCCCCATAAAATCCACCTATGGCGCCTGTACCTAAAATGCCGATACGTAGCTGCTTTGTGTTTGTCATTGAAGTGTGTGATTCATTTGTTTAGGGGTTACTAACTAATTGCTGCTCAGGTAAAAAGCGCTTGGCCTGCAAATAGGCTTTTTTCCAGTATTGCGAATCAAGGCTGTCCAGTCGCACTGTTCCACCCGTGGAGGGTGCATGCACGAAACGTCCTTCACCGACATAGATTCCTGCATGGCTAACACGTCGTCCACCACTGGTAGCAAAGAATACGATATCGCCACTACGCAGCTGATTGCGCGGTACTACAGGCGCTTTGGTTTGCATCATGGCACCAGTGGTGCGCGGTAGCTGCAAGCCAACGGTGTCAGAGTAAACGAATTTAATTAAACCACTGCAGTCAAAGCCCGACTCTGGAGTGTTACCCCCATATTTATAGGGTGTCCCCACTAAGCCAAACGCACGGAACAGCACATCATCCGCCAACTCTTTATTAGCCGGCTGCTGTATCGCCACACGCGCCACAGGATTTTTTTCTGCGTACGGACCTTGCGTAACCGTGCGTTGTGGGGCACAGGCAACGCTCAGTAGTAGCGCAGATAAAAGTATTAAACGACTAAAATAGTGCATTATTTTCTCGATTTATTGGCTAGTCGGCTAATTAAGTAGGCAAATTTACTACCTATCACTAAAGGTACGCAACTGCATTTCTCTCAATCTGCTATAAGCTCGACGAAACGCGAATGATAAATAACCTTCCATGTATAAATTTTCCATGGGCACTTGCGCCTCAATATAGAGCACCACCTTACGGTCATAGCACTCATCAATCAAGGCTATAAAACGCCGCACTGCATCATCCAGACGTGTCAAACGCGGCAATTTCCGTTCTCCAGCCTGAACTTGCTGCACCGCATCCTCAGTACCACGTGCTATTGCGGGTACGTTTTTATTACTAGTTAAACGCGGCACGTTAGCTAATAAAACACTATCAAAACGATCGCACAGCTCAATAAAATCAAGCGCCGAAAACGGCTGCATGCACAGCTCGGCAAAATCACAGTAAAGAATCCGCTCACTACAGCCTAAGACCTGCATCGCTCGTCCTGCCAAGTTCAACTCACTCGCCTTGGCTGCTTCACCCTGATTTAACTGCTTAAATAACTGCGGCAAAACACTGGCTTGCTCAGCTTGGCGCACCCAATACCGCTCTACAGTGTCACCTTCGTGCAACCGATGATCCTGCCCGCCATCGACTGCTACCACCTGCATGTTTTTCTCTATGGCGGCAATAGCAGGCAAAAACCGCTCTCGATTAAAACCATCTATGTAGAGTTCATGAGGCGGCTGGTTAGAGGTCATGATGATGGCTAACCCATGCTCAAACAACACCTGAAAGACAGAACCCAGCAGTATGGCATCGGCTATATCGTTAACAAAAACCTCATCAAAGCACAGCACCTTAATTTCTGCGGCTAACTCACGCGCAACCCTCTGCAAAGGATTGGCTGTGCCGCTTAGCTGATTTAACCGCTGATGCAGCCACTGCATAAAATGATGAAAATGTTGGCGCTTAGCCGGTACAGCCAGCTGGGCAAAAAAGTTATCCATCAACCACGTTTTACCCCGGCCTACCGGCCCCCACAAATAAACACTGCCTTGCGCATAATGTGCTTGCATGATGGCTTGATGGCTTTGCGTCAATACTTGGATAGCCTGTTCTTGCGCACGATCGGCAACAAACCCTCCTTTCAGCGCACGCGCATACCAATCCTGTGGTGACTCTGATTGTTTATTTTTAAACACTTCTTTTGCCTTATAACAAAAGCACTGCAAATTAATTATAGTTAAAATACACTAACCCGTTTGGCACAACATACCTATTGAGACGAATAAACGATGACCAACCTTTCTTTCGCCCCCATGCCTGACGAACAAGGCTATTTCGGCGCTTACGGCGGCCAATACGTACCCACTGAGCTGCAAAAAGTGATGAACGACATTAACGCAGCCTACGAAGAAATTCGTCAGTGCACAGAGTTCCAGCAAGAGCTCGCCAGCCTATTTGCTGATTATGTTGGTCGCCCTAGCCCTATTTTTCACGCTAAACGTTTATCTGACCAGCTCGGTGGCGCGCAGATTCTGCTAAAGCGTGAAGATCTCAACCACACCGGCGCGCACAAAATTAACCACTGCTTAGGCGAAGCGCTACTAGCCAAGTTTATGGGCAAGAAAAAAGTCATCGCTGAAACCGGTGCAGGTCAGCATGGTGTCGCCTTGGCTACCGCCTGTGCTTTGGTGGGTATTCCTTGTGAGATTCATATGGGCCAAGCCGACATCGAAAAAGAACACCCTAACGTGGTGAAGATGAAGATTTTAGGCTGCAACTTAATCTCTGTAACCCGCGGCACCGCTACACTTAAAGACGCTGTTGACAGTGCTTTTGAAGAATACCTAAAAGACCCAGAAAGCTTTATTTATGCGATTGGATCGGTAGTAGGACCACACCCTTTTCCAAAAATGGTACGCGACTTCCAATCCATTATCGGCACTGAAGCTCGCGAACAATGCTTGACGCGCTACAAGCGTCTACCCGATGTAGTTACCGCCTGTGTTGGTGGCGGTTCGAATGCGATTGGTATATTTACCGCCTTCCTTGATGACACCCAGGTAAAACTGGTTGGTGTTGAGCCTGCTGGTGAGGGCTTAGACACTCAGCGTCACGCAGCCACACTGACCAAGGGCAAGCCGGGGCATTTGCACGGCATGGCGTGCTATGTGTTGGAAGACGAAGATGGCAATCCTGCCCCAGTACATTCGATTGCTTCCGGTTTGGATTACCCAGGTATTGGACCACAACACAGCTATCTTAAAGATCTTGGCCGTGTGGATTACGACAGCGTGACCGATCAAGAAACTCTGGACGCTTTTATGCGCTTATCGCGTGTAGAGGGAATTATTCCAGCATTGGAAAGCGCACACGCCGTGGCATGGGCTATCCGCACCGCACCAACCATGCAACCCAACCAGCAAATTCTGGTTAATCTATCGGGTCGCGGCGATAAAGACGCGGACTTTGTAGCGAACTTGCTTAACCTATAAGCAACAATCCAGCTAAATCAAGCGGGCTCCACCTAAACGCGTGCGAGCCCGTTTTTTTTATTCAAGACAAACTAAATGCTATTCGACGGCAATCCAGCGTAACAACGCTAATCGATCTCAATCTCAGGCACTGCACCTGCATAAGCTGCCACACTTAAGCGAGCACCTACTGTGCGCGCTAACTGCTGGTAAATCATCGCAATTTGGCTTTCAGGATCAGCCTCTGTGGTCGGTTTACCGCCATCACACTGCATCCGAATCGCCATCGATAAGGGCATCGAAGCTAGCAGGTCAACCTCATAGGCTTCGGCTAAACGCTCACCGCCACCCTCACCGAACACATGTTCAATATGACCGCAGTTTGAGCACACATGCACCGCCATATTTTCCACCACGCCCAGCACTGGAATATTCACCTTGCGGAACATTTCAATGCCTTTCTTGGCATCTAACAAAGCAATATCCTGCGGTGTAGTCACAATCAATGCGCCAGCCACCGATACTTTTTGTGACAGCGTCAATTGGATATCACCGGTACCCGGCGGCATATCCACCACCAGATAATCCAGATCTCCCCAAAGGGTTTGTGTTAATAGCTGTTGTAATGCCCCAGCTGCCATCGGTCCACGCCATGCCATAGCCGTATTGTCATCGGTTAAAAACGCCATGGACATAACCTTCACACCCATAGCCTCGATCGGCACAAACAGTTTCTCATTTTGCACGGCTGGACGTGTTCCTGCTGGGATACCAAACATTATTCCTTGGCTTGGGCCATAGATATCCGCATCCAGCACACCCACCTTAGCGCCTTCACGAGCCAAAGCTAGCGCGAGATTGGCTGCGGTAGTGGACTTACCCACCCCGCCTTTACCCGAAGCCACTGCAATTACATTCCTCACCTGTGCTAGGGTGTCTGGTGCCCCTACGTTTGGCTGTGCTGATACCTGCCAAGACACATTCACTTGCGCCTGGCTAACGCCCGCAACTTGCTCCACCGCACTTTGCAGTAGCTGCGCCCAACCTTGCTTAAACTGGTCGGCGGCATAACCCAACACCACATCCACGACCACCGAGCTGCCGTTAGTGCGAATATCTTTCACGCATTCAGCACTCACTGGGTCTTGATTCAAATGTGGATCGGTAAGTTCACGCAAAGCTGACTCAATCTGCTCTCGGTTTAGCTGGCTCATTTTAGGCTCCCAGAATCGTTAAAAAAGCTGTGTTGGAGTGTAGTGCATTCTCTTTCGTTTTGCTTGTGCGATTAATACAACAGATACCACAGAGGATGAAAAAAACCGTAAAATTCTATATGCTTAGCAACCTTTTTCACTTTAACAAAGTAATTAACACCATGAATCCGATCCGCAAAATTTTAGTGACCAGCGCCTTACCCTATGCCAACGGCTCCATTCATTTGGGCCACATGCTTGAATACATCCAGACTGACATATGGGTACGCTTCCAAAAAATGCGCGGTCATCAATGCATTTATGTCTGCGCCGATGATGCACACGGCTCCGCCATCATGCTGCGCGCCGAGCACGAAGGCATTACCCCTGAACAGCTGATTGAAGCCGTTCATAAAGAACACAGCTCTGATTTTGCTGATTTCCACGTGAACTTCGACAACTACTACACCACTCACAGTGAAGAAAACCGCTACTTTAGCGAGCTGATTTACAGTCGTTTAAAAGAGGCCGGTCATATTGCCAACCGCTCAGTGACTCAGTATTTCGACCCAGAAAAAGGCATGTTTCTGGCTGACCGCTTTATTAAAGGCACCTGCCCCAAGTGCAAAGCAGAAGACCAATACGGTGACAACTGCGAAAAATGCGGTGCAACCTATCACCCAACTGAACTTAAAAACCCACGTTCAGCTATTTCTGGTGCAACACCCGAACTAAGAGACTCCGAGCATTTTTTCTTTAAGCTGCCCAATTTTACCGCCATGCTCAAAGAATGGACGCGCAGTGGAGCCTTACAAACCTCAGTGGCTAACAAACTAGCCGAATGGTTGGACGCGGGCCTGCAAGAGTGGGACATCTCCCGCGACGCACCCTACTTTGGTTTTGAAATCCCGGGCGCGCCAAACAAATATTTTTATGTCTGGCTGGATGCACCCATTGGCTATATGGCCAGCTTTAAAAACCTTTGCGATCGCACACCCGAACTGGAATTTGATGCGTTTTGGTCTGTGGATTCGACCGCCGAGCTGTACCACTTTATTGGTAAAGACATTATTAACTTCCACGCGTTATTTTGGCCCGCCATGCTCGAAGGCGCAGGTTTTCGCAAGCCAACCGCAGTAAACGTACACGGATACCTTACTGTCAACGGCGCGAAAATGTCTAAATCGCGCGGCACCTTTATCAAAGCACGCACCTATTTAGACCATTTAAACCCTGAATACCTGCGCTACTACTACGCCTCTAAGCTGGGCCGTGGCGTGGAAGACTTGGATCTCAACCTTGATGATTTTATTCAGAAAGTGAACTCCGACCTCGTCGGCAAAGTGGTTAACATCGCCAGCCGCTGCGCCGGCTTTGTACACAAGGGCAATCAAGGCGTTTTAGTTAGTGATCTTGCTGAACCGGCATTATGGAGCAGCTTTACAGAGGCAGCACCCTCCATTGCCGATGCCTATGAAAAACGTGACTTTGCCCGCGCCATGCGTGAAACCATGGCACTGGCTGATGCCGCCAATGCTTGGATTGCCGACAAAGCTCCTTGGGCCATGAACAAGATTGAAGGCAAGCAGGAAGAAGTGCAGGCTATTTGCTCACTAGGCATCAACCTATTCAAACAGCTGGTCATTCTGCTCAAGCCGGTATTGCCACAGCTCGCTCAGCAAGCAGAGCAATTCCTTAACGTAGACAGCTTGGACTGGACGCATCTAGATGTGCGCCTCACCCAGCATCAACTTAACCCCTTTACCCCCTTGATGACTCGCATCGATGCCAAAAACATTGAAGCCATGGTCGAAGCCGCGAAAGAGGACTTACTAGAAATGGATAACCAACCCGCCGCCGAACCAACCGAGCTCGATAAAAACCCTATCGCCGCTGAAATTAACTTTGATGCCTTTGCCGCGGTTGATATGCGTATCGCCCGCATTGAAAAAGCCGAATTCGTTGAAGGTGCAGATAAACTGCTGCAGTTGACCTTGGACTTGGGCGGCGAAAAACGCAATGTCTTTGCCGGCATCAAAAGCGCCTATCCCAACCCAGCTGAGCTGGAAGGTCGCCTAACCGCTTGCGTTGCGAACCTTGCACCACGCAAAATGAAGTTTGGCATCTCCGAAGGCATGGTGATGGCCGCAGGTCCAGGCGGCAAAGATATCTTCCTGCTCAGTCCTGATAGCGGCGCTAAGCCCGGTCAGCGTATTAGCTAGTTATTTCCACGTCGCACAGGGTTACTTATGCATGTATTAGCGATTTTATTCTGTGCCTTAGCCGCACTGCTGTCAGCCACGACAGCAGTAAGCTTTCAACTCATAGATGAAGAAAATTATGGCTTTCCCACCCATAACCCCTTCCAAGCCACCATTGCTGGCTCTCCAGTTGAGCTGCAACCGCAGCTGATTGGCAGCGAGCAAATCAAGCAAAAAGACTATCAGCTGCGCCTACGTCCAGAGCGTGAACAAAGCTTGCCGAGTAATTTTTGGCCAGTAAAAACCTTACATTACCGCCTAGCTAAACAAAAAAAACCTGCACCGCTTATTTTTATCATCGCTGGTACAGGTGCTCGCTATGACAGCGACAAGGCCGAGTACCTGAAAAAGCTTTTTTATGGCGCTGGCATGCATGTGGTGCAGATTTCCTCACCCACTAGCTATGATTTTATGGCCGCCGCATCGCATTACGCAACACCGGGCTACTCACCCCTTGATGCGCAAGAGCTGTATTACGTCATGCAAACCATTGCCCACAAGCATAAAAACCTCCCAGTAACTGACTGGTTTTTAACTGGTTACAGCCTTGGTGGTCTGCATGCGGCATTTATCAGCGAAATTGATCAACAGCAGCAGTTTTTTAATTTCAAACGTACGCTACTGCTTAATCCGCCCGTTAACCTGTACACCTCAGTTAGCAATCTCGATCAAATGGCCAACGTAGTACTACCCGAACTCTATGAGGGGCATGATTTTTACCAAGACGTATTCGATAAGTTAGCGCGCTACTTTGAAAGAAGAGGGCATTTTAATTTCGACCAAGCCATACTCGCTGACTTCCAAAACTCACCAGAACGTTTTACTGATGCCGAAATGGCCATGCTTATTGGCACCATGTTTCGTTTCACCGCCACAGATATCAACTTCACTACCGACTTAATTAACCGCCGCGGCTTAATTATCCCTACAGGTACAAGAATCACCGACGGCACCAGCTTAACGCCGTATTTTGAAATCGCGCTGCTCTGTGACTTTAGCTGTTACATACAGGAGCAACTCCTACCCTTTTGGCAGAACGTTTTTCAAGCGGGCGCGCTGGAAGACTTAATCCAGCAAACCAGTCTTTATGCTGTTAGTGAACATTTACGCACGAATAAAAATATCTCTGTCATGCACAATCAAGACGATTTTATTTTAGGCGCTGGCGATCTGACATTTCTGGAACAAGTTTTCCAAGACCGCCTGATTCTTTATCCTTATGGTGGACACTTGGGTAATTTAGATTATGTGAAAAATGCCGACGACATACTGGAATTCTTCCATGACTAAGCCTGTATTAATTGCTTTTATTCTATCCGTGAGCGCAAGCTTAAGCCCCCCACTCTGGGCAGAAACTCTTGAGGATGCGGGCTTTAAAACCCCTCTCAAACAGCTGGAATTTACCCCAGCTTTGGAGCAATACCAGTTTGAGCGCTCCAACTTCGCTGCCCTGCAGGTTCACGATCCGCTTGAGCTTGTTAATCGCCATTTGTATCACTTTAATTACAAGTTTGATCAATACGTTTTTTTGCCAAGCGTCAGAGCCTACCGCTACGTAACACCTAAGCCTGTGCGTACGGGCGTTAGCAACTTCTTTAGCAACCTTGGTCAAGTTCCGACCAGTGCAAATAGCTTGTTGCAGGGGAAATTTAAACGTGCCATGCACAGCACAGCACGGTTACTGTTTAATACAATTTTGGGTGTCGGCGGACTCTGGGATCCGGCCAGCAAGATGGGTTTGGTTAAAGTCAAAGAGGATTTTGGTCAAACTCTTGGTGTGTACGGCTTGCCTGAAGGACCTTATCTCGTGCTGCCTTTCCTCGGCCCTTCCAATTTGCGTGATACCACCGGTTTGGTCACGGATTTCTTCGGTGAGCGAGAGGTCAACCTGATCAACTACGCGGAAATAAGTCGCCGCAATCCCGAACTATACGGTCTGCAAATTATTGATATGCGCTATACCACTGAGCTGCGCTATGGTCAGCTCAACTCGCCTTTTGAGTATGAGAAAATCCGTTATATCTACACCAAAGCGCGGCAGCTACAAATTAACGAGTAATAGCCATCAAGACTTGTTCTGTAGCGCCTGTTGTACAGGTTTGAATGAACGGCGGTGGATGGGCGTAGCACCCAGTTCAGCCAGCGCTTTCATGTGTACCGCTGTTGGGTAGCCCTTGTGTTGTGCAATCCCATATCCCGGATAAAGCGCATCCAGTTGCTGCATTTCCTGATCGCGGCTGACCTTGGCTAAAATCGACGCCGCAGCAATCGCTGGCACCTTATCATCGCCCTTAACCACTGCCGCACAAGGCACAGCGAGTTGAGGGCAGCGGTTACCATCAATAAGTGCGGAACTCGGCTCTGTGCTCAAGCCAGCCACCGCACGCTGCATGGCCAACATGGTTGCGTGCAAAACATTTAGCTCATCAATTTCCGCCACTTCAGCACGCGCTACGCACCATGCCAGCGACCTAGCTTTGATCTCTTCCGCCAATTCAATTCGTCGCCGTTCTGTAAGCCGCTTTGAGTCTTTTAAACCGAGGATAGGCCTATCTGGATCCAGAATAACTGCCGCAGCCACCACTGGACCACAAAGCGGGCCGCGCCCCACTTCATCTACACCAGCAGTAAACGGTTCTATCGGCACTAAATCCAAATCAATTTGCATGGCTTGTGTCGCCTTGTATTAACTCCAGCACCGCAGCTGCCGCCTGCTTTGAAGCGTCGCGCTTAAGTAGCTTATGCAGCTCTAAAAAGTGCTCGGTTTGCTCCGCACCCTCATCCAATTGCTGCAGTACGGCTTGAGCCAAAGCCTCTGGCGTTGCTTGCTGCTGAATAAACTCTGGCACTAAGGCACGTCCAGCCAATAAGTTAGGCAACGAGAAATACGGGCTTTTAACCATGCGTTGAAGCAGCATGTAAGTCAAAGGCGCTAGGCGGTAGGCCACCACCATCGGACGTTTAAACAGCATGGCCTCAAGAGTCGCCGTGCCTGATGCAATTAAAACCGCATCACAGGCTTGCAGCACATCTTGCGACTGGCCATCGACTAAACGAATGGGCAACTCTTGATGCGCTGCTAAAATAAGTTGTAGTTGCTGCAAGCGTTCGGCACTTGCAGCTGGCAATAAGAACTGCACATCAGGGCGCTGCTGCATTATTAATGCAGCGGTTTGGACAAATAACTCGCCAAGCTTCGCCACTTCCCCAGCGCGACTACCCGGCATTAAGGCAACCACGGTTTGCTCGACAGCAACCGCTAAACGGGCGCGTGCAGGTGCTGGCTGATTCACTACGGGAATAGAGTCCGCTAAAGGATGACCGACAAAGCGCACTGAAACCTGATGCTTTTGATAGAACTCTGCTTCAAAGGGCAATAAACACAGCATCAAATCGCAGGCTTGTTGAATTTTAAACACACGCTTTTGCCGCCATGCCCACACTGAAGGACTGACGTAATGCACGGTTTTAATCCCATGCGCACGCAGTTTAAGTTCTATATTCAGGGTGAAATCGGGTGAGTCAATGCCAATAAAAACATCGGGGCGTTCAGCCAGTAGGGTTTTAATTAGGCGCTTACGGCGTGACAGCAATTCAGGCAAGCGACCTAATACTTCTACCAAGCCCATTACGGATAGGCGTTCGATCGGAAAATAAGAATCGAGTCCCTGCGCATGCATCAGCTTGCCGCCGACGCCAATAAACTCTATTGGGGCTGGGCCTAATTGTTCGCGCAATGCTTGCATCAGCCCAGCACCGAGGATATCCCCTGAGGCCTCGCCGGCAACCAAAGCAACTTTAAGCGGCTTTGTCATGGATAATTAACGCGTAATACCGCGGGTTGAGTTGCGGATAGACTCGCAAAAAAGAGCCACTTCAGCAAACTGCGCGGCACTGTCTTCAAGTTTTGCCAGGGCATGATCGACTGTGTTACCACTGCGATAGACAATCTTGTATGCGCGGCGCAGCGCCTGCATGGCCGTCTCTGATACGCCACGACGACGCATGCCTTCAAAGTTCATACTGCGCGCTTCTGCCGGATTCCCTGCCACCATAACAAAAGCAGGAATATCCTTACCAACAGCTGTGCCCATCGCGGAAAAACTGTGTGCACCTATACGGCAATGCTGGTGTACCAACGTAAAGCCCGACAAAATCGCCCAGTCATGCACATGCACATGCCCCGCTAAAGCGGTGTTGTTGACCAAAATACAGTGATTACCAATCACACTATCATGACCAATGTGCACATAGGCCATCAGCAAGTTATTATCGCCAATAGTGGTTTCGCCACGGTCTTGAACGGTGCCACGATGAATAGTGACACCCTCACGGATAGTATTGTTATCGCCGATAACCAGTCGGGTGGGCTCGCCCTGATATTTCAAGTCTGGAGTATCTTCACCCACACTGGAAAACTGCAAAATCTTGTTATTGCGCCCAATCACTGTTGGTCCCTTAAGAACCACATGGGAAGCAATAACAGTACCCTCACCAATCTCTACATCAGGACCTATTACTGTCCAAGGGCCGACCTGCACATTTTCTGCAAGCTTAGCCTTAGGGTCAACAATAGCGCGAGGGTCAATCAAACTCATAACTTTCGTTCCGCACAAATAATTTCAGCAGAACATACCGCTGTACCCGCTACAGTAGCTTTGCAGTCGAACTTCCAAATGCCGCGCTTAACACTAATAAAGCGCGCATCAAGTTGCAGCTTATCGCCCGGTACTACTGGGTGACGAAAGCGTAGCTTGTCTGAACCGACAAAATAATAAAGCACTCCGTCTTCCGGGGTGGCATTCATCATTTTAAAACCTAACAAACCTGCCGCCTGCGCCATAGCTTCGATAATCAACACGCCAGGCATTATGGGATGCTGCGGAAAGTGACCATTAAAAAAAGGCTCATTAATACTGACGTTTTTATACGCACTAATTGTTTTGTTTTCTAAATCCAATGTTTCTACACGATCCACCAGTAAAAACGGGTAACGATGCGGTAACAACTGGCGAATTTCATTTATATCCATCATGGTTTTATAGCCTTTTTATAATTGAAGTCATCATAAAAGCTGCATTAGCACTGCAGCTCGAACACAGAACTTCAATTTATCAACAGAAAAATATATTACATGCTTCGTAAGATGAGTTATTACGCCTTAGAGTCACCTACCAAGGCTTTTTCCAATTTACGTACTTTTTTGGACAGCTCATCTAACTGACGAAAACGTACTGCACTTTTTTTCCACTCAGCAGCCGGCTGCATGGCTGTACCAGAAGAATATGCGCCCGGTTCGGTGATGGAATGAGTCACCATAGTCATTCCTGTAACAAATACATTGTCACATAGCTCAATATGACCCACTAAGCCAACACCACCTGCGAGTAGGCAGTGTTTACCAATTTTAGTGCTGCCAGAAATCCCAACGCAGGCTGCCATAGCCGTGTGGTCACCCACCTCGACGTTATGCGCAATTTGAATTTGATTGTCTATCTTAACGCCATTGCCAATTAGCGTGTCCTTTAATGCACCCCGGTCTATACAGGTATTCGCACCTATCTCGACATCATCACCGATGGTGACACCGCCAATTTGAGCAATTTTTTGCCATGCTCCTTCATGTTTAGCAAAACCAAAACCTTCGCCACCAATCACCGCGCCTGACTGAATCACCAGTCGTGCTCCGGCTTTAACGTCGTGGTACAGAGTTACTCGCGGCGCTAACCAACTGTCTGCGCCTATGCGACTACGTGCACCAATAAAACAATGTGCGCCAATGACCACATTAGCAGCAATCTGTACGTCCGCTTCTATAACTACACCTGGTCCAATACAGGCCGTTGCATCAATCTGAGCGCTATCATCAATATGCGCGCTCGGGTGAATACCAGGCTGAGTTTTTGGCTTGGGATCAAACAGGTGGGAAATTCGCGCAAAAGCCAAATAGGGATCGGCCACTATAAGGCAATTACCGAGGTAATTCTGTGCATCTTTTTCTGTCAGCAGCACCGCACCCGCTTGTGTTTCGGCCAATTGCTTGCGGTACTGTGGGTTAGCCAGAAAACTAATCTGATTCGCTTGTGCATCCTGCAAGGTAGACAAGCCATTAATCACAACCTGCTCGTCACCCTGTATCTGCGCATCAACCTGATCAGCCAGCTCTTTTAAGCTGTAAGTAAACCCTGTCATATCAACGCATCTGGTTTAAGCGTTCAACTACGCGCAACGTGATGTCTAGTTTAGGACTTACATCCACTACTGCTGCTCTGTCTATAACAAGATCATAATTGCCACTTTTCAGAACTTCCTCAATCGCTTTATCGAGCTTCGGCTTAATGCCTTGCAAAAAATCTTGCTCTGCTTTTGCGCGTGCCTCGTTGAACTCTTGTGACTTAATCTGCACTTCACGTACTTTTTGCTTGTAGTCGAGCTCTAAACGCTCGTACTCAGCCTGCTGCATTTTCTCGCCATCTTTTTGTAAGCGCTGCTGCAATTTTAACGTATCGTTTTCCAGCGTTTTAATTTTTTCAAATTGCGCGCCGAATTCTTTTTCATGCTGCGTTTCGTATTTTTTAGCAGCATCTGATTCCATCAGTGCCATCTGTACATCAAGCACAGCAATTTTAAGCTCAGCATGCGCTGCACCGCTGATAATTAAACTGGCAAACACAGCTAACTGAATTAATTTACGCACTATGACACTCCTTGAATGATATATATTTTTACTAGAACGTTTGTCCAAGAGTAAACTGGAAGAACTGGCTGCTTGAGTTTTCTGGCTTTTTAAGCGGTCTACCCACACTGAAGCTAAGCGGCCCCATAGCCGTTACCCAAGTTAAACCCACACCGGCTGAGCTGGCTAATTCACTGGCGCTTATACTACAGCCCTCTTCGTTACGGGCTTTTTGGTACTTACTACAGCTGGTATTAAAGACGTTACCCACATCCCAGAACGCATAACTACGGAATGAGCGCTGATCTTTGATAAAGGGCATAGGGAAAATCCACTCCACACCACCCTGAATTAAAACGTTACCACCGAAAGGCAGTAAATCTTTGTCCCAGTCTTTATCATGTGGCGTGCTGCGCGGTCCTAAACTGCTGTCTCTAAAGCCTCGCACCGAACCAAAACCACCAGCATAGTAGTGCTCATAGAACGGCAACACCTTGGTGGAACCGTAGCTGTCAGCATAACCAAGCTGGGTATGGAAACGTAACAGCTGTTCACTGCTGCCTAAGCGCTTATACACTTGGCCATTATAGTCCAAGCTGTAAAAAGACAGATCACTGCCAGGAATCGTTGTGTCTACAAAAACACCTTGCGAATAGCCGCGGGTGGGTAATACACCGCGGTTAAGCGTGGACGTAGACCAACCAGCAGAGCCTTTAAAGATGTTGTGATCTTTACCTTCGCGCTTAGCAAAGTCTTCAATTTCTTTTGCTGGAATAGTGCCAATTTTGATCGTGTCTTTCTGCGCACTCAAACCAAAAGTCAGGCGCGACTCTTCACTAATGGGGTAGCCAAGCGTTACACCACCACCGTAACTATCCACCGAGTAACTGGCTACATCAACTTTGAGCTTTTTAAAGTTAGTTTCACGGTAGAAAGCGTTATAACCCAAACTAACGCCGTCAACGGTCCAGTAGGGGTCAACAAAGTTAAAGTTATAGGCGCTCTGGTATTCACTACGGGTTAAACCAAAACTAACGTAGTTACCCGTCCCCATAAAGTTGCTCTGACTAATAGAGCCACCCAAGATTAAACCTGCGTTTTGCGCGTAACCAATACTGGCAGAAATAGAACCGGAGGCTTGCTCCTCAACACTGATATTGACATCAACCTGATCGTCAGTACCCGGCACTGCAGGCGTTTCGACGTTAACTTCTTTAAAGTAACCTAGACGCTCAAGACGTGTTTTAGACTGATCAATCAGATAGGTTGATGCCCAACCGCCTTCCATTTGACGCATTTCGCGACGCAACACTTCATCACGTGTTTTGGTGTTGCCGCGAAAATTAATACGATTGACGTAAGCGCGTTTACCCGGGTCAACGACAAAGGTAATGCTAACTGTATTGTCTTCATCGTGAACCTGTGGCACACCGCTCACGTTAGCAAAGGTGTAGCCATCATTACCTAAACGACGGGTAATCAAATCAGCTGTAGTGGTCATTACCTTGCGCGAGAAAATCTGCCCCTCGCCCGACAACAACAAAGCTTCGACTTCTTCCTCAGGAACCTTGAGATCGCCCGACAGCTTAACCTCGCGAATGCGATACTGCTCGCCCTCGTCTACGTTAACCGTTAGATACACATGCTTTCTATCAGGCGTGATAGACACCTGTGTTGAAGTTATATCCATGTTGATATAACCACGGTCCAGATAATAAGAACGCAAGCGCTCTAAGTCGCCGGAAAGCTTTTCGCGCGAGTATTTGTCGTCACCCTTGAAGAAAGACAGCCAATTGCGCTCTTTAAGCTCAAAAATGTCCGTCAGTTCATCATTGGAAAACACCTTATTGCCCACTACATTCACATGACGAATAGAAGCAACAGCGCCTTCTTTAATTTCAATCTTGATGGCCGTTCGGTTGCGTTCTTGTTGCACAACAGTGGCTTCAATATGTGCACCATAACGTCCTTGGGCTACATACTGCCGATGCAACTCATTACGCACACCTTCCAAAGTGGCACGCTGAAAGATTTCGCCTTCAGCTAGGCCCGACTGCTTAAGCCCTTTAAGCAAATCTTCGGTTTTAATTGCTTTGTTACCCGTGATTTCAATACTGGAAATTGAAGGACGTTCAACCAAGTTAACCACCAACACAGCCTCATCGCGGCTAAGTTGGATATCTTGGAAAAAACCGGTCTTAAACAGAGCCTGTGTCGCTTCAACCAAACCACGCTCATCAACTTCGTCACCCACTCCCAGCGGCAAGGCGGCGAACACGCTGCCCGCTGAAACGCGTTGTAAACCATTGAGACGGATATCAGCAATCGTAAAAGGCGCTGCTGAAGCTTCAGACATAATTAGTGCGGAGATTACCGCTGGTAATAACAGACGTTTCATGCTGTCCTTTATTTGTTTTTTTTGTGGTTAAAAAGCTGCCTTAAGCACAGCAACCAACAATCTTATAAACGCGTTATATCATTAAACACTGCAAAAAACATAACGCACATTACCAGAGCAATACCTATTTGCATGCCCCACGTTTGTATCTTTTCTGAAACCGGTTTTCCACGAACCCACTCGACCGTATAAAATAACAAATGTCCGCCGTCTAGCACAGGGATAGGTAATAAATTTAACACCCCTAAACTGATACTTAAATAGGCTAAAAAGTTCAAAAAACTACGCAGGCCAGATTCAGCTGAAGCGCCCGCTACTTTAGCAATGCTTATGGGTCCACTCAAGTTTTTTGCAGACAACTCACCAAAAAGCATTTTCTTAATTGAGGCCAGCGTCATGCTGCTCATTAACCACGTGCGATTTGCGCCTTCAGCAATGGCGGCGACTGGACCAAAACGCGTATGTACTAGTTTATCGTCAGGCCAAGCCGAGCTACTCGCACCAGCCCCTAAATAACCCACTGGCTGCTGTTCATCGCCACGTGCGGATAGGTGCACCGGGATAAGTAATTGTTGCTGTTGGCGCTCGACTAAAACATCTACCTGCTGACTGGGCTTGGCTTGCACATAACCAACGACCTCATGCCATGAAGCCATAGGCTGTCCATCAATCGCAAGAATTAAGTCCTGTTCTTGCAAACCTGCCTTATATGCAGGCCCTTGTGCATCAAGCTGGGTTAACTGCGCTTCAACCGTAGGGCGCCAAGGTATTAAACCCAACGAAACCAGTGGATTTAAATCCTCCGCTCCCCTCTGCCACTCCTGCAGCTGTAGTAAATAACCCGTAGCTATTGAATCGCCGGGCACGAGCGCATCAATACGCAATAAGCCCGTCTCACCTGCTCGCCTAATTAACTGAATATTAATATCTGACCAGCCAACCACTGAATTGCCGTCAATGGCACTAATTTCCAGCCCTGCTTTTAGACCTGCCTGCTCCGCCAAACTTTGCGGCAACACCTGCCCTATGATGGGCCTTGGTTCTTGCGTGCCCAACATGGCCAGACACCAAAAAAACACAAAAGCCAATAAAAAGTTAGCCACCGGACCCGCGGCCACAATGGCTATACGTTGCTGTACCGACTTATGATTAAAGGCGTACGCTTGTTGCTGTTCGGTCAGTTCACCTTCGCGGCTATCAAGCATTTTTACGTAACCACCCAAAGGAATGGCGGCTATGACAAACTCTGTGCCGTGACGATCATACCAACGCAGCAAAGGCGTACCAAAACCCACAGAAAAGCGCAGTACTTTCACACCGCACTTACGCGCCACCCAAAAATGGCCGTATTCATGAATCGTTACCAACACACCTAAAGCCAATAGGGTGCCAAAGAGCATGTACAAACTGCTCACCTGCTATCTCCTCGCCAAACTACAGTTTTGCGTTAGCCATATCTGAGCCAACTCACGCGCTTGCTGATCCGCTGTTAAAACTGTCTGCAGATTAGTCACAGACTGCACTGCTAGCTGCTGCAATACCGTTTCAATCAAATGAGCAATAGCTAAAAAACCAATCTGTCCCGCTAGAAAACCTGCTACCGCGACTTCATTAGCCGCATTAAGAATAGCAGGTGCGGTGCCGCCCTGCTCAGCCGCATCACGCGCTAATTTTAAACAGGCAAACCGCTCTAAATCCGGCTCATAAAAATCCATACGTGCTAACTGATACAAATCCAGCGGCGACACACCCGATTCTATCCTGTCAGGCCATGCCAGCGCATGGGCAATGGGTGTGCGCATATCTGGATTACCCAACTGGGCTAATACAGAACCATCCACATAGTCGACCAAGGAATGAATCACGCTTTGCGGATGCACCACTATTTCAACCTGCTGCGGCTTAGCATCAAACAACCAGCAGGCCTCAATCAGCTCCAAGCCCTTATTCATCATAGTGGCCGAATCGACAGAGATTTTTTGCCCCATCGACCAGTTTGGATGCGCACAGGCTTGTGCTGGTGTCACCTTAGCCAGATCAGCCAAAGCAGTTTCACGGAAAGGCCCACCCGAAGCGGTTAGTAGTAAACGACGCACGCCCACCTGTTGTAAGCCTTCATGATAATTACAGGGTAGACACTGGTAGATAGCGTTGTGTTCACTGTCTATAGGTAAAAGTTGTGCGCCATGCTCACGCACAGCCTGCATAAAGAGCGCGCCAGACATCACCAGTGCTTCTTTATTGGCCAGCAACACTTTCTTGCCTGCCTTGACTGCCGCAAGTGTTGGCACCAAACCAGCTGCCCCAACGATAGCGGACACCACAGCGTCTACCTCTGACGCACTGGCAACCTGACATAAACCCGCCTCACCAAATAGTAGCTCAGTGTCTAAACCCAAACCGGTCAACTGCTGCTGCAATACTTCGGCATCTTGCTCCGTTTCGACTACGGCATAGCGCGGACAAAAGCGCTGGCAAAGCTCTACCAGCTTATCGAGCTGGCGGTGGGCTGTGAGCGCAAACACCTGATACGTCTGCGGATGTTGGCTAATAACATCCAACGTGCTGGCACCAATGGAACCTGTAGCACCAAGAATCGTAATTTTCTGCACTACTGAACCGCCCAACCCGCAAAGATTAAAAACAAAGCAAACAAAGGTAAGGCAGCGGTAAGGCTATCAATACGATCGAGCACACCACCGTGGCCGGGCAGCAGATTACTGCTGTCTTTCACTCCAGCTTGGCGCTTGAACATGCTTTCGGTTAAGTCTCCGATAACAGAGAACAACACTATAATCACCGCTGCTATCAGAAAAACAATGATCTGCTTGGCTGTTAAAGAAAAATACAGCGCACAGCCCAAGGCTACTAACACACTGGCTAACAAGCCGCCGTATAAACCCGCCCAGCTTTTACCTGGACTGACATTAGGCGCTAATTTACGCTTACCCAAGGCTTTACCCGAAAAATAGGCGCCGATATCAGCAGCCCACACCATCAACATAATGCTGAAAATCAAAGCATTACCTTGGACGAATGATTTGATTACCAGCAAACCAATCCCTGCCGGTAATAGAACCAGCCAACCAATAAGCAGCTTACCCAATAAACCGCCCCAGAGACTGACCGAGCGCGGATAACTCATCACCATTAGCGTGGCCGCACACCACCATGCCAAAGCAACAAGTAGTACAGGTAACTCTATTGCTGGCACTAGCTGTAGAGTCGCAAATAACACAGCGGTCACCACTGCATAGCCAACACGCTGCGACTGCCGCAAGCTGCCTGCCAACTGTGCCCACTCCCATGCTCCCAGAGTTAACACCAGACCAACAAACAAACTAAATGCCCAGCCTGATAGAGCAAAAAAACCAAACAAGGCCAACGGCAGCAACCATAAGGCCGTGATAATCCGCTGCTTTAACATACTAATTAATGCTCCGCTGCAATCTGATCGCTGGTTTTACCAAATCGACGTTGCCGCAAAGCAAAGTCTTCTAAGGCATCGCGCATAGCTTGATGCTTAAAGTCAGGCCAGAATAAGTCCGAGAAATAAAGCTCAGTGTAGGCAAGCTGCCATAGCAAAAAATTACTAATTCGATGCTCGCCACCTGTGCGAATCAACAAGTCTGGCTCTCCTGCTCGACCTGTAGCCAGATGCTGACTAAGCAGCTCCTCATTAATTTCACTTAGTTGTAAATGCCCTTGCTGTAACTGCAAAGCTATTTGACGTGCGGCCTGGGTAATATCCCAGCGCCCTCCGTAGTTGGCTGCAATTTGCAGGGTGAATTTACAATTATCAGCCGTGCGCTGTTCAGCTTGTTCAATTTCTTTTTGTAGCTCGGCATGAAAACGGGTGCGCTCGCCGATGATTTTTAAGCAAATGCCGTTTTTATCGAGCTTATTGACTTCACGCTTTAGGGATAGCAAAAATAGCTCCATCAAAGCACTGACTTCATCCTCGGGACGCCGCCAATTTTCACTTGAGAACGCAAACAGCGTTAACACCTCAACCCCTGCTTCAACGCACACCTCTATTGCTGCGCGTACCGCATCAACACCGGCTTTATGGCCAGCGATGCCAGGCAAAAAGCGTTTTTTCGCCCAGCGATTGTTGCCATCCATAATAATGGCCACATGTCTTGGCACCACCGCTGCTTGCGCACTTTTTTGCTTGACCATGCTGGCTCCGCGCTAGACTTCCATCAAATCGGCTTCTTTAGCCGTTAGCATTGCATCTATTTCGTCGATGAACTTGTCTGTTACCTTTTGCACTTCATCAGCTGCACGACGCTCATCGTCTTCGCTGATTTCTTTTTCTTTTACTAGTTCTTTAATTTGCGACAACGCATCACGACGCACGTTACGCACTGCAACGCGAGCATTTTCTGCTTCTTGACGCGCTTGGCGGCTGTAAACCTTGCGGGTTTCTTCAGTTAACGCTGGCATAGGTACACGGATCGTGGTTCCAGCTGTTGCTGGGTTTAGACCCAAATCAGCTTGCATAATGGCTTTCTCAACAGCCTGAATCATGCTGCGATCAAAGATCGTCAACGCCAAGGTGCGTGAATCTTCAGCAACAACGTTAGCAACCTGACGCAGTGGCGTATCGCTGCCATAGTAAGAGACCATAACCCCATCAAGAATACTGGGGTGAGCACGACCGGTACGAATTTTGGCAAATGCATGCTGTAAAGATTCGGTCGATTTTTGCATACGTTGCTGTGCGTCTGACTTAATTTCATTAATCATTATCTACTTCCTCAATCAGGGTGCCTTCTGCTCCACCTAAAACCACATTCAATAAAGCACCCGGCTTATTCATATTAAATACACGCAAAGGCATTTTATGGTCACGGCACAGGCAAATAGCCGTTAAATCCATCACCTCAAGCTGACGCGCTAACACTTCATCATAGGTTAGGCGATCAAATTTTTCCGCATCAGGGTTTTTGAAGGGATCAGCAGTGTATACGCCATCTACTTTGGTCGCCTTCAGAACCACATTCGCGTTGACTTCAATACCACGTAAACAGGCAGCAGAATCCGTGGTGAAAAACGGGTTACCCGTACCAGCCGAGAAAATAACCACCTGCCCTTTTCTCAGATGCTCCATGGCTTTACGGCGGTCATAATGGTCAGTCACTCCAACCATAGAAATAGCCGACATAACCAACGCAGGAATATTAGAGCGCTCCAACGCATCACGCATGGCTAGTGCATTCATTACGGTAGCCAGCATGCCCATATGATCGCCAGTCACCCTATCCATTCCCACAGCCGATAACGCCGCACCACGGAACAGGTTACCGCCGCCTATGACCAGCCCTACTTGGACACCAATGCCAACGAGCTGACCTACTTCTAGAGCCATACGGTTTAGTACTTTTGGGTCAATACCGAAGTTTTCAGACCCCATTAAAGCCTCACCGCTTAACTTCAGTAAAATACGTTTGTAGCGCGGTTGGCGACCAGCTTCTGGCTGCGTCATACTTTTTCTCCTCGAATTTATGCACAATTATAAGGAAGTTCTAAATAACTGGCTACGCAAGTTAATGTTTAGTTAATTATTTAGAAGCACCTTAAAAAAAAGCTGCCACACATATTCAATGTGGGCAGCCTTTTTAAATCACCTAGCAACGCTGGTGCTTACTTTTTAGAAGCGGCTACCTGTGCAG
>LFRM01279393.1_pt2 | contig 21923 bp, 25 predicted proteins | sample 618341 | NCBI WGS metagenome assembly LFRM01 (sample SAMN03654438, study PRJNA283298) | anaerobic digester metagenome | isolation source: pool of bioreactors CSTR01a, CSTR02a, and CSTR03a thermophilic anaerobic... | place: Denmark: Kgs. Lyngby | collected 2014-05-21 | reverse complement strand
AATGGCGGTTTAATTAGATTGATTGTTTCAATAGATAAAGAATATAATATAGTATATTTAAATGAAATTACCATGAAGCACTATGAAGAGAGAAAAAGAAAATAGTAAAAATAAATAAGAAGGATGTGATTAGCATGGGAAAAATAAGATTTAAAGATTATCTAATTGATTATTTAGAATATAATAATATAACAAATAAAGACTTTGCTAATAGAATAGGAATAACTCCAAAACATTTAATCGATATATTATCTGGTAGTAGAGATTTATCATCTCAACTAGTTGATAATATTTCACTAGTAACTAGTATTTCTGCAGACTATATTTATAAAATAGAATCAAATTATAAATTAGAATTAAAAATTGAAGATTATTTAAATGAACAAAAAATAAATAAAACTGTTTTTTTAAACAAGTTTAATTACAATTTTTTAATTAAAGATAAATATATACCTTTTATTGATATAGGTAGTAAGTTAGAAATAATAAAAGATATTATAAAATTTTTAAGAGTTAGCTCACCAGAAAAAATATATAAAATTGAAAGTGAAGCTTTCTATAAGAGTAAAAATGATAAACCAGAATTATTATTACTATGGCTTGAAAAATGTTACAGAGAAACTTTAAAACAGGAAGTTAAAGACTATAAAAGTGATAATATAAAAATATTAGTTGAGTATATTTTAGATTCTGCTGAGAATGAAGAATTAAATGAAGAAAATTTAATTAAAAAATTTAATGAGATGGGAATATTTTTAGTTATCCAAAATGATATTCCAGGATCTAAAATAAGAGGAGCTTTTAAAGTACATAGAAAAACTCCAGCAATATACATAACTCGTAAACATTTAAGAATAGCAGATATATATTTTGCTTTGTTACATGAGCTTGCTCATTGTAAAAGTGATTTTAATAAAGCAAAATCTGAGAGTATAATATCATATAAGACAGAAATAAATGAATTAGAAGCTAAAGCTGATAAACAAGCATATAGCTGGATGGTTGATGATGAATATTATAATGAAATAATTAACAATTCAAATTATAATATTCATTTAGAAAATAATTATCCTAAGTCATTTATTTTATATCGTTTAGCAAAAGACGGTTATATTAAATATGACAGTAAAGAATATCAATTATATAATAAATTATTATGAAACAAAACTTAAATGGTTTTGTTTTTTAATTATTTTGGTATATATTAAACCAAAAATATTATTAACATACTTTTAGTGTCAATAATAAGATCTGAAATATAATTTTGATGATAATCATGTTATAATTTGGTTGGAGGTAAATATGAAAATACCAATTGGAATTAGTAAAAAACATATTCATTTAACTAGGGAAGTATATGAAAAATTATTTGGTAATGATAATTTAGAGATTAGAAATGATTTAAATCAACCAGGTGAGTTTGCTAGTACTTCAGTAGTAGATATAAAATGGAATGATAAATTATTAGAAAGAGCTAGAATAGTAGGACCTTTTAGAAGTTATAATCAAATTGAAATAACAAGAAGTGAAGCTGAGTACTTAGGAATAAATCCTCCTGTTAGGAAAAGTGGAGATGTTGATGGAACTCATCCTATTATTTTAGTTGGTCCTAAGGGTGAAGTAACATTAGAAAAAGGATTAATGATAGCTCAAAGACATATTCATATTGATAGTAAATCATCTAAAGAGTTTAGTTTAGAAAACGAAGATGAGATTTTAGTATATAAAAAAGGTCAAGAAATTTATAATGCTTTTGTTAAAATATTAGATCCATCATTTTTAGAACTTCATTTAGATATTGATGAGGCAGCTAGATATAATTTAGCTCAAGGTGATATAGTAGAAATTTTCAAAGTACAAAAGTAGGAGAACATCATGAATTGGAAAATAGGAAATGTTGAAATAAAGAATAAAATAGTTGTAGCTCCGATGGCTGGAATTAGTAATACGGCATATAGAAGAATTATTAAAGAAATGGGTGCAGGCTTAATTTATGCTGAAATGGTAAGTGATAAAGCAATTTGTTATGGTAGTGAAAAGACTTATGACTTACTAAAAATGACACCAGAAGAAAGACCAATAGTACAGCAAATATTTGGAAGTGATATCTCTTCATTTGTCGGAGCTGCTAAAAAGATTATTGAAATAATGAATCCAGATATTATAGATATAAATATGGGCTGTCCAGTTCCGAAAGTTGCTATTAAAAATCAAGCAGGAAGTGCTCTTTTAAAAGATCCAGTTAAAATAAAAAAAATAGTTAAAGCAGTAGTAGATGCAGTAAATATTCCGGTAACTGTTAAAATAAGAAGTGGCTGGGATGATGCAAATATTAATGCTGCAGTAGTTGCTAAAAAAATTGAAGAAGCTGGAGCAAGTGCTATTGCAATTCATGCAAGAACTAGAAGCCAAGGCTATAGTGGATTAGCTAACTGGGATATTATCAAAGAAGTTAAAGAAGCTGTCTCTATACCTGTTATAGGTAATGGTGATATTAAAACCTGTTATGATGCTAAAAGAATGCTTGATCAAACAGGCTGTGATGCAGTTATGATTGGTCGCGGTTTACTTGGTAATCCCTGGTTAGTAAAAGAATGCGTGGAATATTTAGAAACTGGAAAAGAACCTATAGAAATAAAACCAGCCGAAAAAATAAAAATGTTAAAAAGACATTATAATTTATTATTAGAAAGCCAAAATGAAAGACAAGCTATCTTAGAAATTAGAACTCATGCTTTATGGTATATAAAAGGTTTACCTAATAGTGCTAAAATAAAAACTGAAATTTGTTCAATTAAAAAAAGTGAAGACTTATTTAAAGTATTAGACAATTATATTAAATCACTTTCCTAAAATTAATTTATGAATATATTTGATAATTAAACAAAAATATAATATAATACAAATAGAATAGAGGTATAATTATGGATAAAAATGTTGCTAAAAAAAAGACGACAAAAACAACACCTAAAAAAACTAATGTCAAAAAATCTACTATAGTTTCTGCAAGTAAAAAGCCGCCTGTAAAAGTTCCTGCAAAATCTAAGACAGAAACTATAGAAAAGAAAAAAATTAATAAACCCAAAGTAGAACAAGTAGAGTGTCGTCATTGTCATAAAGGTTTTGAAAAAGGTTTAACTATTTGTCCATTTTGTCATAAAAATCAAAAAGATCAAACTGGGAGTATAGTTATTAGTGTATTATTAATAATGTTATTAATAAGTATTATAGCTAGTCATTTTATTAATAAATATTATGAAGTACCTATCAATGAAGCTGATTATAAATATAACAGTGTTCTTACTTCTTATGAAGACTTAGTTAGAAGTCCTAAAGATTATAAAAATAAAAATATTAAAGTTATCGGAAAAGTAATCAAAGTAGAAGGTCAAGATCTTAATTATGGAAATGCTATGACTGTAACAATTGATTCTAATTTATTTAGTGGAGATAATAAACAACTAATAACATTTGAATATATCGATGAAAAATATGAATTAGGTTTTATTGAAGGTGATATTATTACAGTTTATGGAGAATATAAATTAATAAATGGAAATGTACCTTTTGTAGATGCAAAATTTGTAACCTTCGGTTCATAGAATACTTAAATGTATTCTTTTTTTTATCTTGACACCCGTACAAATATTCGGTTATAATGATAATGCTGTATAAAAGTCTTTATATGTGAAACAATATAAATAATATTTACTTATTTATAAAATCTGTTAAAATATAAAGGCCGAAAGGAAGTATTATGGATAAAATAATAGTAAAGGGAGCAAGAGAAAATAATTTAAAAAATATTAATATCGAAATCCCTAAAAATAAATTAGTAGTAATGACTGGAGTATCAGGATCAGGAAAAAGTAGTTTAGCTTTTGATACGATCTATGCTGAAGGTCAAAGAAGATATGTTGAAAGCCTAAGTGCATATGCTAGGCAGTTTTTAGGTGGAACTGATAAAGCAAATGTTGATTCAATAGAAGGATTAAGTCCTAGTATTGCTATTGATCAAAAGACAACTAATAAAAACCCTAGAAGTACGGTTGGAACTGTAACTGAAATATATGATTATCTACGACTTTTATTTGCTCGTATTGGAGTGCCATATTGTCCGACTCATAAAAAACCTATTAAGAGTCAAAGCATTGAAGAGATGACTAATAAAGTATTAAGCTTAGGAATAGATGAAAGAGTAGAAATATATGCACCTGTAGTATATGGTGGAAAAGGCACTCATCAAGATTTATTTGAAAACTTACGTAAAACAGGTTTTACAAGAGTTAAAGTAAATGGTGAACTTCATGAATTAAGTGAAACTATTACTTTAGATAAAAATAAAAAAAGTAATATCTTAGTACTAGTAGATAGAATAGTAATTGAAGAAGATGAAAGAAGTCGTATCTTTGAAGCACTTGAAACAAGTGCTAACTTAGCTCATGGGAAAGTAGTTATAAATCACTTAGATCATGAAGAAATAATTATGAGTGAACATTATGCTTGCCCTGAATGTGACTTTTCACTTCCAGAACTAGAACCAAGACTCTTTTCATTTAATGCTCCATACGGAGCATGCCCTGAATGTAAAGGAATTGGTATTAAACAAAATATATCATTAGATATTCTAATTCCAGATAAGTCTAAAAGTATTTTAGACGGTGCAATTAAAGGTTTTAGTTTAGATGGTAATATCTACATGACAAATGTTTTAACAGTTGCTAAACACTTTAAAATTGACTTAAATAAGCCAGTTAAAGAATTAAAAAAAGAACATTTAGATATAATTTTATTTGGAACTGATGAAGAACTAGAATATGAATATACTAGTAAGAATGGTAATAAAAGATTTACTAAAGATACCTATGAAGGAATAGTTAATAATTTAGAAAGAAGATACTTAGAAACTAATNNTAATAGTGGCTGGATTAGAGAATGGATAAATTCATTTATGGTCGATCAAACATGCCCTACATGTAAAGGTTCAAGACTAGCTGATGAAGTACTAAGTGTAAAAGTTGGTAAAAAGAATATATTTGAAGTAACAAATTTATCAATAAAAGAATTATTAATATTTTATGAAAATTTAAAACTAAATAAAGAAGAACAAAGTATCAGTGAATTAATACTGCAAGAAATAAACAGTCGTTTAACATTTTTAGATAATGTTGGTTTAAATTATTTAACATTATCAAGAACCGCTACAACATTATCTGGTGGAGAAAGTCAAAGAATAAGACTAGCTACCCAAATAGGTAGTAGATTAAGTGGAGTTTTATATGTCTTAGATGAACCAAGTATTGGTCTTCATCAAAAAGATAATGAAAGATTAATCCAGTCACTTAAAAATATGAGAGATTTAGGTAATACTTTAATAGTAGTTGAACATGATGAAGAAACGATGTTAGAAGCAGACTATTTAATAGATATTGGTCCTGGACCAGGTGATGCAGGTGGAGAGGTCGTTGCAGAAGGAACACCTGATGAAGTAATGAAAAATAAAAATAGTATTACAGGTAAGTATTTAAGTGGTAAATTATCTATTGAAGTACCTAAAACTAGAAGAAAAGGTAATGGTAATTTTATTGAAATAAAAGGAGCAGCTGAAAACAACTTAAAAAATATTAATGTTAAATTTCCTTTAGGAACATTAACAGTAGTAACTGGAGTATCTGGCTCTGGTAAAAGTTCACTAGTAAATGATGTTTTATATAAAGCACTAGGAAATGCTGTCTATGGTAGAACTAATTTACCAGGAAAACATAAAACTATTAAAGGTTTAGAAAATATCGATAAAGCAATTGAAATAAGCCAAGATCCAATAGGAAGAACTCCCAGAAGTAACCCAGCAACCTATGTTGGAGTATTTGATGAAATAAGAGATGTCTTTACTGAAACAAAAGAAGCAAAAATGAGAGGATATAAAAAAGGGAGATTCTCATTTAATGTTAAAGGCGGAAGATGTGAAGCATGTTGGGGAAATGGAGTTAAAAAAATAGAAATGCATTTCTTACCAGATGTATATGTACCATGTGATGTATGCCATGGAAAAAGATATAACAGTGAAACATTAGAAGTTAAATTTAAAGGAAAAAATGTCGCTGAAGTACTTGATATGAGAGTAAGTGAAGCAATAGAATTTTTTGAAAATGTACCTAAAGTTAAAAACAAACTACAAATGCTAATAGATGTAGGATTATCATATATAAAATTAGGACAATCAGCACCAACCTTATCAGGAGGAGAAGCTGGAAGAATAAAACTTGCTAAAGAATTACAAAAAAAACCTACTGGTAAAAGTATCTTTATATTAGATGAACCTACTACCGGATTACATGCTGATGATATTAAGAAGTTATTATTAATATTACAAAGAATTGTCGATAATGGAGATACAGTAATAGTAATAGAACATAATTTAGATGTTATTAAAACTGCAGATTATATTATCGATTTAGGACCAGACGGTGGAGATAATGGTGGAAAAGTAATTGCTACTGGCACTCCAGAAAATATTGTAAAAGTAAAAGAATCATATACTGGACAATTTTTAAAGAAAAAATTAGAACCTTATTCAAATAAATAAGGTTTTTTCTACATTATATTCTAAAAGTAACAATTGCTAAAATTATTAAAAAATTATATAATATTTACAGGTGATGATAAATGATTATATATAATGATCAAAAAAGTTCTAATTGGAATATTATAGAATTAATAGTTACATTATTAATTAATACTTTAATTTTATTAATGGCTACTAGTATATTTAAAGGATTTTATATTAGTAATTTTTGGTATGGGTTGCTTACTGCTTTAATAATAATGATCTTAAATAAAACAGTAAAACCTTTTATTAAACTTTTAGCTCTTCCTTTAACAATTTATACATTAGGATTATTTTATCCATTTATAAATGTTGTAATATTAAAGCTAGCTAGTTTTATAATCGGATCTAATTTTATAGTTGACGGCTGGATAGTTCCGTTTTTTGTATCAATCTTTATATCGTTTATGACAATCGTGCTTGATGCATTAATTACTAAACAAATTGTAGGAGGTAAAAAATGAATCCTATAATTTTTTCTTTAGGTAGCTTTGATTTTAAATGGTATACATTAACTATGCTTGTTGCAGTTATATTAGGAATCTCTTTAATTCAACAAGAAACTAAAAATTATAAAATAAAACAAGACTTTGTTTTTAATATGATTTTCTGGACAATTATATTTGGTATTATTGGAGCTAGACTATATTTTGTAATATTTAATTGGGATTATTTTAGTACTAATTTATCAGAAATATATAAAACTTGGGAAGGTGGACTAGCTATCCATGGTGGAATAATAGGAGGTCTATTAACAATATATATTTATTGTAAAAAATATAAAGTTAGAATGGTGAGATATTTAGAGTTTATATCAGTACCACTTTTATTATCTCAAGCAATAGGTAGATGGGGGAACTTCTTTAATAGCGAGGCTCATGGTGTTGCTACAACTGCTGAACAATTAAAAAAAATATTTGTACCTAATTTTATTATTGAAGGAATGAAAATAGATGGTGTGTATTATACTCCAACATTTTTCTATGAATCTGTAGCTTGTTTTATTTTATTTATAATCTTTTTAATAATTCGTAGAGGAAAGTATACTAAAGTTGGAACAATGACAGGTTTATATTTAATAGGCTATGGGATAATTCGCTTCTTTATCGAAATGAGCAGAACTGATGCTTTATTATTAGGAGGATTTAAAATTGCTCAAATTGTTTCATTAATAATGATTATTATTGGCCTAGTAATAATTACAATTAATTCGCGTAAGAGTAAATTTGAAGATTTATATAATGATAAAAATAATATAGATTCGGTGATGTTTTAATGTACGATTTAATAATTATTGGTTCAGGCCCAGCTGGTATAAATGCTAGTATTTATGCCAAACGCAGTAATTTAAATGTTTTAGTTATTGAAAAAGATACACCTGGAGGTAAATTAAACACGATTAAAGAAGTGAAAAACTATTTAGGGTATGTTGATACAACTGGTCCAGAGCTGGCTACTAGTTTTTATAAACAATTTCGTTCATTAAAGATTCCTTTAAAAAAAGAAGAAGTATTAGATATAGAAATAAAAGATAATAAAAAAATTGTAGTAACATCAAAAGATAAATATGAAACAGCTACTATTTTAATTGCTACTGGTAGAGGACAAAAGAAACTAAAAGGTTTTGAACACATTATGGGAATTAGTTATTGTGCTTTGTGTGATGCTAATTTATATGAAAATAAAGAAGTTATGATAATTGGTGATAATTATCAAACTTTAGAAGAAGCAAAATATTTAAGTAATATTGCTAAAAAAGTTTATTTAGTTTATGATAAAGAAATTTCAAATCTAAAGATAGATAACATTGAACTAATTTCTAATGAAAAATTGGTTAATATCATAGAAAAAAACAATATAATTGAAGAGGTTATTTTAGAAAATAGAAGTATTAAAGTTGATGGATTGTTTGTAAATATAGGTTCAGGCCCAGCTACTTACTTTTGTGATAATATTGGGATAACCGATAATCAAGGATACATACTAGTAAATCAAGATCAAGAAACTAAAATAACTGGTATTTATGCCGCAGGTGATATAGTAAAAAAAGATATATATCAAATAATAAATGCTGCTAGTGAAGGAGCTATTGCTGCAATAAATGCAAGTAAATATATTAGGAAACAAAATAAATAAAGTACTAATTTTTAATTTTAGTGCTTTTTATATTATAATTCTTTAACTAAAAATAAAAATTAGTTGAATTTTATAATAAAAAGCCAATAAAAGCTGTCTAAATATTAAAAATTAGTTATTTTACAAATAAAATATTATATGTTATATTTTGAGCGGGTGTTTTTATGAATAATTTAGTTTTAGCATACTTAGGAGATGCTGCTTATGAATTGTATATTAGAGAATATTTAATTAAATCAGGTTTAGCTAAAGTAAATGATTTACAAAAAGCAAGCTTAAAGTATGTAAGTGCTAAATCTCAAAGAGAGATTTTAGAGTTATTAGATAATAATGATATTTTTACAGAAGCAGAAAGAATAATTATTAAAAGAGGGCGTAACGCTAGTAGTCATGGTAGTAAAAACACAGACATAATAACTTATAAAAAATCAACAGGATTAGAATGTTTAATTGGATATTTATATACTAATAATAAAAATAGATATTATGAAATAATGAAGAAAGTAGTAGAGATAAGATGAGAGTTTGTGGAAAAAATGTTTTTAAAGAATTAGATATAACTAAAATAAAAAAAATATATCTTTCTAAAAATAATAAAGATACAGATATTTTAAACTATATTAAAAAAAATAATTTAAAATATGTTTTAACTGATCAAATTGTTATGAATAAAATGATGCTAAATAATCAAGGTATCATTATTGATATCCATGATTATGAATATAAATCTATTAATATTATTGAAGATGATAAATTAGTTTTAATACTTGATCATTTAGAAGATCCTCATAACTTTGGAGCTATTATTCGTTCGTGTGAAGCAAGAGGAGTTAAAAATATTATCATACCTAAAGATCGAAGTGTGAATGTTAATGAAACTGTTATGAAAGTTAGTAGTGGCGCACTTTCTCATGTTAATATAATTATGGTAAATAATTTAGTTAATACAATAAACCATTTAAAAGAATTAGGATATTTTATATATGCAGCAGAAGCAGATGGGACTAATTATCAGAAAATTAATTATTCTGATAAAGTATGTCTTATTATTGGTAGTGAAGGTTTTGGAGTATCTTCTTTAGTAAAGAAAAACTGTGATCAGATAATTTCCATTCCTATGTTTGGTAAGGTAAATAGTTTAAATGCATCAGTTGCAGCAGGAATATTGTTGTTTGGTATTGGTGATGTTGATGGAATATAATGATGTAGAGCTTCTACAGCTTGTTAATGAAAATAGTGAAGAAGCAAAGGATACTTTATATGAAAAATATAATTATATCATTGATATAATTATGGCTAAATATCGAAAAGTATTCTATGTTTTAGATATGGATTTTATGGAAGTGAGACAAGATGCAATGCTCGCGTTTTCTGATGCATTAGTAAGTTATTCTAGTGATAAGGAAACATCACTTGCTACTTTCGTATCACTTGTGATAGAAAGAAAGATCCAAAATTGTATTAGAAAAGCAGATACTATTAAAAACAAAAAGAATAATTCTAATTATAGTTTAGATTATGAATACGAAGCATTTAACAAACCATTATCTGAATTAATAGGTGATCCTAATTCTGATCCTTTAATTAAAATAGAGTCTAAGGAAACTTATGAAGAATTAGTATCTAAAATAAAAGGGACATTATCACCATTAGAGTATGAAGTGTATGAATTGTTAATAAGCGGTTTTAATTATTTAGATATAGCTAAAATATTAGCAAAAGAACCAAAACAAATAGATAATACAATTCAAAGATTAAGAACAAAAATCAAAGAACTAATCTAAACTGCTTGTAAATTGAATATGCTTATGTTATATTATACGTAAGCACGAAACGGTGTTTTTATTTTGAAAAAATGAGGTGTCAAAATGGCAAAGAAAAAAGCTGCAAAAGTAGCAGAAAAAAGTTTTTTAAAAGAAGTAAAAGATGAATTAAAGAAAGTTAAATGGCCGACTAAAAATGATATGACTAAATATACAGTTGCAACAATTGTATTCCTAATTATTTTTGGCTTATACTTTTTTGGTTTAGATTTTATCTTTTCATGGATTAAAGGAATAACTGGATAATGGAAAAATTATGGTATGTAGTAAACACTTATAGTGGACATGAGAGTAAAGTTAAAGAAAAACTAGAAATGCGTTCTGAATCAATGGGATTTCAGGATTATATATTTAGGGTTATAGTTCCAGAAGAAACAGTTAAAGAAACTATGAAAGATGGAAGTATAAAAGAAAAACAAAAGAAAATGTTCCCAGGTTATATATTAGTTGAAATGATTATGACTGATGATGCATGGTATATTGTGCGTAACACTCCAGGAGTAACTGGATTTATCGGTTCTAGCGGAAAGGGAGCTAAACCAACGCCTCTATTACCTCAAGAAATAGATCGCATCTTAGCTAATATGGGTATGACAAGAATGAATGTCGATGTTGAACTAGCTGTTGGTTCTAAAGTAACTATTGTTGATGGACCATTTAAAGGCATGTTAGGTTCTGTTAATAATTTAGATTTAGAAAATAGTAGATTAACTGTTTTAATTGATCTTTTTGGTCAAGAAACACCGGTAGAAGTTGAATTGTTTCAAGTTAGTAAAATTTAATTAAATTAGATAGGATAACCCTATCTTTTTTTTACTAAAAATGATATTATGTATATAATGAGCAAAGGATGGTGTAGTGACGTTTATTTATTAATTGAAAAAAAATTAATAAATTAGTCAAAACGAAAATATGATTGGATAAAACTTGCGACAAAAATTGATATTATTATATATAACAATCAAATTATCGTTCACAATAATTTGCAGCTTGCTTAGAAGTATAAGCTAGAAATTATAGGTGCAGTAAATGAACAATCCGTTAATACGTAGCGAATTAGTAAAAATATTTAAATGTGATGAGTATGACTGGTTTGGTGATAAAATCACTTCAGATAATAAAATCACTTATCATCATATTCTTAAAGCAGAACATGGCGGTAGAGAATCTCTTGCTAATGGAGCACTATTAACACAATCAATGCATAGATTAGTTCATTTAATTGAATATGTAGACCCAGAATTATATGAAGAAATAACATATTGGTTTGAAATAATTAATAAATTAAGAAAGCCTTTAGATGAAGAATTAGAAGAAATAATGTATTCTCTTAGAGAAAGAATGGAAAAAATAGCTCTTAAACGTGAACGTTCACGTGCACGAGCACGAGATCAGATGAGATTAAAAAAAGCTTGAGTTATCAAGCTTTTTGTGATAATATCTAGATTGCAGTTATATATTTTATAAACTGGTCTAGTGGAAGGGAAAGCGGATTAGCCCATACCACTAAGCGAAAATTATTTGAAAGGAAGTGTTTTTCGTGGCAAAAGAAATCGTAAAGAAAATAAAATTACAAATTCCTGCAGGGAAAGCTACACCTGCTCCACCAGTTGGAACAGTTTTAGGACCAGCTGGAATCAATTTACAAGAGTTTTGTACAAGATTTAATGATGCATCAAAAGACAAAATGGGAGATATTGTTCCTGTTGAAATTGTTTTATATGATGATCGTAGTTATGACTTTACACTAAAAACTCCACCAGCAGGATTTTTATTAAAAAAAGCAGCTAAAATTGATAAAGCAAGCCCAAAAGGCGCTAATGAAATAGCAGCAGTTATTTCTAAAGAAGATTTACAAAAAATTGCTGAAATTAAAATGCCTGATTTAAATGCTTATACAGTTGAAGAAGCAATGAAAATTGTTGAAGGTACAGCTCGTAATATGGGAATTGCTATTAAAGGTGTAAACGATGCTGAACTTGCTGAACAAGCAGCAGAAGCTGCTATAGCTGAAAAAGAAATGGCTAAACGTGAAGCTGAACTTGCTGAAATGGAAGCTAGCATCGAAGAATCTAAAGAATCAAGTGTTGAACCAGAACTTATCGGCGATGATGACGAAACTGAAGAAAAAAGTGAATAATTCTATCCGCAAAAATCTACCACGATTGGAGGGAAACTAAATGAAAAAAGGAAAAAAATATGTGGAAGCTTCTAAATTAGTTGATAAGACTAAAACTTATGAACTATCAGAAGCAATCAAATTAGTTAAAAAAACTAGTACAACTAAATTTGATAGTACTGTTGAAGTAGCAATGAATTTAAACATAGATACTAAAAAATCAGATCAACAATTAAGAGGATCGGTAGTACTACCAAATGGCACAGGAAAAACATCTAAAATTTTAGTACTTGCTAAAGGAGATGCAGCTAAAGAAGCAGAAAAAGCTGGAGCTGATTATGTAGGTGAAGTGGAATTAATTGAAAAAATCGAAAAAGAAAATTGGTTTGATTTTGATATAATTATTGCAACACCAGAAATGATGCCTATACTTGGTAAAATTGGTAAAGTTTTAGGACCTAAAGGATTAATGCCTAACCCTAAAACTGGAACAGTTACGCAGACACCTGCTAAAGTTGTTGAAGATGTTAAAAAAGGAATGATTGAATATCGCGTTGATACATTTGGAAACGTTCATTCAATTATTGGTAAAGCATCATTTACTGAAAAAGCACTAGAAGAAAACTTAACATATTTTATTAATACTATAATTAAAAGTAAACCAACAAGTATTAAAGGAAAATTTATTAAAAATATTTCTATTAGTACTACAATGGGTCCTGGAATCAAATTAAGTTTAGATTCTTTTGACAACTAATCAATAGTGTAATATAATATAAAAGAAATAAAAAAACTTATTTGCCGTAGACAGCAGGGAACCTATGTTTTAATAATCCTGCCGAGGAAAGTATCATACTTATACAAGTAAACTTTCCGAGTGGAAAGTTTTTTTATAAATATATAAGGAGGAAAACATGGCGAGTGAAAAAAATCTTAATCTAAAAAAAGATGTAGTTAAAAAAATCACTAAGCAAGTAGAAGAATCAGAAACAGTTATTTTATTTACTTATCAAGGTTTATCAGTTGAAGATATGGTTAATTTAAGACGTAAACTAAGAGAAGTAGATGCTGAAGTAAAAGTATATAAAAATACTTTAGTTAAATTAGCTTTAAATGATTTAAAACTTGATTTAGATGAATTTTTAGCTGGACCTAATGCAATTCTTTTTGGAAAAAACTTACTTGAATCAATTAAAGTTTTAGATACTTTTGCAAAAGAAAATAAAACTGTAGAGATTAAAGCTGGAGTTATAAAAGGTGATATTGTATCAATAGACACTATTAAAGAATATGCAACGATTCCATCAATGGAAGGATTACTTACTATGCTTGCAGGTGGCATGATAGAACACGTAAAAAATCTATCAATCAGCTAAAATTTATATGCTGAAGGACTAGAAGAAAAATAATTAAATAGGAAAGGAAAAGAAAAAATGGCAAAATTTACAAAAGATGAATTTATTAAAGGACTATTAGAAATGACTATTCTTGAAGTTAAAGAATTAGTTGATGCAATGAAAGAAGAATTTGGAGTAGATCCAAGTGCAGTAGCAGTAGCAGCAGCTCCAGCTGCAGCAGCTGAAGAAACATCAAGTACAAAAACAGTAGTACTTAAAGATGCTGGAGCAGCTAAAATTGGCGTTATTAAAATCATTAGAGAAATTACTGGTTTAGGTTTAGTAGAAGCTAAAGCAGTAGCTGATAATGGCGGTAATGTTAAAGAAAATATTCCGACTGATGAAGCTAATGAAATTAAAGCTAAATTAGAAGAAGCTGGCGCAACTGTAGAATTAGCTTAAATAAAATAAGCTCGATTAATAACTTAATCGGGTTTTTTATTGCAAAAAAAAGAAATAATATATATAATACTTGAAGAAGGTGTTTTTATGAAAATAAATAATCGAGGCTGGGGCTATACAATGATGATATTTTTAATGTCTATTCTATGCTTATTTTTAGCTATTGCTATTTACTTTATATATCGTTTTTATAGTAATTTTGAATATATAGAAAAGAATAATACATATATAAAGGAAACTAGATCAATATGAAAAAGATCCTAATTATTTGGTTTCTAATATCTTTGTTATTAGTAGGTGGTTTAACTTTTATAGGTATAAATCTTAAATCTAAAAATAAAGAATATTATGAATTAGAAGATAGAATAAAAAATGCAACTAAAGATTATTATGCTCAGTATCCAAATGAATTACCTATTAATGAAGTTATTATTACTGATGAAAAGTTAATTGAACATAATTTTTTAAATAATCTTAATTATAATAATGAAATTTGTAGAGGTTATGTTTTAGTAAAAAAAACTTATTTATTACATGATTATATACCTTTTATAAAGTGTAGTAATTATAATACAAAAAATTATAATGAAGAACATGAAGGAGGAAACTAATGAAATTTATAACTAGAATATTAATTATATTTATTTCTTTATTTTTATTAACTAGTTGTCAAAATGTTGATAAAAAAGAAATAAATGAATTTCAAGAAATATATAATGTAGAAACAGATTTAGTTAAAAGAATGTCATATGAAGACTTTTTATTATTTACTGAAGATAAAACAGAAGTAGTATTTATAGGTGATGAATCAAATTCTACTAAAAGCTTAGCTAAGTCATTTTGTGATACATTATGTGAATGTGATGTTAATAAAGCTCACTTTCTAAAAATATCAGATATAAAAGATGATAAATTACTAGAAATATTTGATGTTGAATCACTAGATTATCAAATAATAGTAGCGTATAAAATGGGACAATTAGTTGGATATTACGATGCTAATACTGAAACTGATAATGTAAATAAATATTTAGATGATTTAATTCATGAGGCATACCCTACGGTATGTACTGATGTTTGCTAATTAATAGACAAATTTGACTTTTTGTAATATTATTAGTTGACATGCATATAATAAAATGCTATTATTAAAATGCTTTTATTTTTGAGTTCTATCCCTGATAGGACTTGATTTTAAACAATATACTACACACCAGGAAGTGTGCATAGGAAGGAAGAAGAAAATGCCTACAATTAATCAATTAGTAAAAACTAAAAGAAAAGACAAGACTAAAAAGAAACATAGTCCAGTTTTAAACGTCGGGTTTAATAGTTTGAAAAGAAAAACTACAAATACAAATCATCCTCAAATGAGGGGTGTTTGTACTAGAGTTGGAACTAAAACTCCTAAAAAACCGAACTCAGCTTTAAGAAAGTATGCTCGTGTTAGACTATCTAATGGTAGAGAAGTTGATGTTTATATTCCAGGCGAAGGACATAACTTACAAGAACATAGTGTTGTATTAATTCGTGGAGGTCGTGTTAAAGACTTAATTGGTGTTCGTTACCACATTGTTCGTGGTGCACTGGATACTCAAGGAGTTAATGACCGCAAACAAGGAAGAAGTAAATACGGTACTAAAAAACCAAAAGATACAAAATAAGGAGGAAAAGAAATGCGTAAAAGACGTGCAGAAAAACGTGATGTTTTACCAGATCCGATATATGATTCAAAAGTTGTTACTAAGTTAATAAATGCCATTATGAATGATGGAAAAAAAGGAACAGCTGAAAAAATCTTATATCAGGCATTTGATATTATTAAAACACAAACAAAAGAAAATCCAGTCGATGTATTTATTAAAGCAATGGAAAATATAAGTCCAGCTTTAGAAGTTAAATCTCGTCGTGTTGGTGGATCTAACGTTCAAGTTCCAATTGAAGTTAGTGAAGTAAGAAGTCAAGCATTAGCGCTACGTTGGTTAGTAAATTATGCAAGATTAAGAAATGGAAAAGGAATGGCTGAAAATTTAGCAAATGAAATAATGGAAGCTGCTAATGGAACAGGTGGCGCTGCTAAAAAGAGAGAAGACACTCACAAAATGGCCGAAGCAAACAAAGCATTTGCTCACTTTAGATGGTAGGAGGAAATTTATATGGCAAGAGATGTATCACTAGATAAACTGCGTAATATTGGAATCATGGCCCATATAGATGCCGGGAAAACAACATTTACAGAAAGAGTACTGTTTCATACAGGAATAAACCATAAAATAGGTGAAACTCATGATGGAGCAGCAACAATGGACTGGATGGATCAAGAAAAAGAAAGAGGTATTACTATTACAAGTGCAGCAACTACTGCTCACTGGAATGGATATCGCTTAAATATAATTGATACACCAGGTCACGTCGATTTTACAATCGAAGTTCAAAGAAGTTTAAGAGTACTAGATGGTGCTATAACTTTACTTGATGGACAAAATGGAGTTGAACCACAAAGTGAAACAGTTTGGCGTCAAGCAGATGAATTTAAAGTTCCAAGAATGTTCTTTGTTAATAAAATGGATAAAATGGGAGCAGATTTTGCTTATACACTTAGTACAATCAAAAGTAGGTTAGGAGTAAACTCTAAACCTATTCAGTGGCCAATAGGTGCTGAAGATGACTTTACAGGTGTAATTGATATTTTAACTAAAACAGCTTATAAATTTGAGGGCGATGAGCATGAAACATCAGAAGAAATTGCAATACCTGCAGATTTAGTTGATTTAATAGAAGAAAAAAGAACAGAATTAATTGAAGCAGTAGCTGATTTTGATGATGAACTAATGGAAAAATATTTAGAAGGTGAAGAAATTTCTTTAGAATTAANNAAAGCGATTCGTAAAGGAACATTATCAGCTAAATTTTTCCCAGTAATGGTAGGTAGTGCAAAATCAAATATTGGTATTAAGTTAGCACTTGATGCTGTACTTGATTATATGCCATCACCAACTGATGTTGAAGCTATTGAATGTGTTGATAAAAATGGTAATGATGTTCTAAGACATCCAAGTGATAATGAACCGTTTACTGCTCTAGCATTCAAAATTGCAGTTGATCCATTTGTTGGAAGTTTAACTTTCTTTAGAGTATATTCTGGTAAATTAACAGCAGGCTCTTATATTATAAACTCTACTAAAGGAGAAAAAGAAAGAGTTGGAAGAATTTTACAAATGCATGCTAATAATCGTAAAGAAATATCAGAAGTATTTACTGGTGAAATAGCAGCAGCAGTAGGATTAAAAATAACAACTACAGCAGATACCCTAAGTGATGAAAAAAATCCAGTAATCATGAAAGGAATGGCTTTCCCTGATCCAGTTATTGATATGGCTATTGAACCAAAATCAAAAAATGATCAAGATAAGATGGCTACATCTCTACAAAGATTATCTGATGAAGATCCAACATTTAAATTTAGAACTGATCCTGAAACTGGTCAAACAGTAATATCAGGAATGGGAGAATTACACTTAGAAGTTCAAGTTGAAAGACTAAGAAGAGAATTCTCAGTAGATGTTAATGTTGGTAAACCACAAGTAGCGTACCGTGAAACTTTAACAGTAGCAGCTGATTGTGAAGGTAAATATATTAAACAATCTGGTGGTCGTGGACAATATGGTCACGTTTGGATCAAATTTGAACCAAATAAAGATAATGGTTATGAATTCGTTGATAAAATTGTTGGCGGAGTTGTTCCAAGAGAATATATTCCAGTAACTGATAAAGGATTACAAGAAGCAATGGCTGGTGGAATTCTAGCTGGATACCCAATGGTAGATGTTAAAGCAACATTATTTGAAGGTTCGTATCATGATGTTGACTCATCAGAAATGGCATTTAAAATTGCTGCTAGTATGGCTTTAAAAGCTGCTAAAAATAAATGTAAACCAGTTCTACTTGAACCAATAATGAAAGTAGATGTAGTTACTCCAGAAGAATATATGGGTAATGTAATGGGAGATATAACATCTCGTCGTGGTAAACCACTAGGTCAAGAATCTCGTGGTAATGCATTACAAATTAGTGCTATGATGCCACTATCAGAAATGTTTGGACTTGCTACTTCACTTAGAAGTAACACTCAAGGAAGAGGTACATTTACACCAATGTTTGACCATTATGAAGAAGTACCTAAAAATATCGCTGAAGAAATTATTAAGAGAAACAGCGTATCAGAATAAATAAGACTTGAATTATATTCAAGAATTAGATAAAATATTGCTAGTAAGAAAATAGGAGGAAATTAATATGGCAAGACAAAAATTTGAACGTAGTAAACCTCATGTTAATATAGGAACAATTGGTCATGTTGACCATGGTAAAACTACTTTAACTGCGGCTATTACAAAATATTTTGGTGATTTTGTTGCTTATGAAAATATCGATAAAGCACCAGAAGAAAGAGAAAGAGGTATTACAATTAGTACTTCTCACGTTGAGTATGAAACAGAAAATCGTCATTATGCTCACGTAGACTGTCCAGGACATGCTGACTATGTTAAAAACATGATCACAGGTGCTGCACAAATGGATGGAGCTATCCTAGTTGTTAGTGCATCAGATGGCCCAATGCCACAAACAAGAGAACATATTTTACTTGCTCGTCAAGTAGGTGTTCCAAAAATTATCGTTTTCATGAACAAATGTGATCAAGTAGACGATACTGAATTATTAGATTTAGTAGAAATGGAAGTAAGAGAATTATTAGGAGAATATAAATTCGATGCTGATGCTCCTGTAATTAGAGGTTCAGCTTTAAAAGCTTTAGAAGGCGATGAAACATACGCACAAGCTATTAAAGATTTAATGAAATCAGTAGATGAATATATTGATACTCCAGTAAGAGATACAGATAAACCATTCTTAATGAGTGTTGAAGATGTATTTACAATTTCAGGACGTGGAACAGTTGTTACTGGACGTGTTGAACGTGGTAAAGTTAATCTAAATGATGAAATTGAAATTGTTGGACTTCGTGATACTAGAAAATCTGTAGTTACAGGAATTGAAATGTTCAGAAAATCACTTGATTATGCTGAAGCAGGAGATAATGCAGGAATTCTATTACGTGGACTTAACCGTGAAGATATTGAACGTGGTCAAGTACTTGCTAAACCAGGAACAGTTAAACCTCATAAGAAATTTAAGGCTGCTGTTTACGTACTTAGTAAAGAAGAAGGTGGACGTCATACTCCGTTCTTCTCAAACTATAGACCTCAATTCTATTTCCGTACAACAGATGTTACTGGTGTAATTGAATTACCACAAGGTGTGGAAATGGTTATGCCTGGAGATAATATTGATATTACAGTAGAACTAATTAGCCCAGTTGCTCTAGAAGCTGGTACTCAATTCTCAATTCGTGAGGGTGGACGTACTGTTGGTGCTGGTACTGTTGCAGAAATTATAGAATAATAAAGAATGCATGAGAAATCATGTATTTTTTTTGTGAAAATGATAGTTAAAATTATCAAATGATTTTAATGAATTAATATTGACAACGCATCAAATAAAATCTTTTATTATATTATNNGTTTATTATATTAATATGGTATGATATTATTAATATAGGAGAGCATTAAATGATAAAAAAAGAATCTATCTTAAAATTAGTAGAAAAAGATCATATACTAACTAGACTGTTGTTCTTTTTTGTCTCGGTTTTTTTCATTGCTTGTTGTTATAATTTCATATTAGTTAAAAATAACTTAGTAATTGGTGGTATGTCAGGACTTGCAATAGTTGTAAAACAATTAACTGGTTTATCAACTACAATATTTTTATATTTATCAACTACTGTTTTAACAATTGTTAGTTTAATCTTTTTAGCTAAGAAAATGACCTTAAAAACCTTATTTGGTGCTTTAACTTTTAATATAATGGTATCTATATCAGAACCACTTTCAAAATACATTACAATAGATTTTGAAAGCGATTTTATTTTATTATTATTTACAGCAGTAATTTATGGAATTAGTTATGGATTTATTTATAGATCAGGCTTTAATACTGGTGGAAGTGATACAATTTCAGCAATAATATCTAAATATACTAAATTACCAATGGGATCATCTGCTATTTGGACTAATATTTTTATCATATTTATTGGATTTATAGTCTTTGGATTTACTAAAACAATATACGCTGTGTTTATTTTACTGGTAAGTAATAAAATTGCCGATATGATTATTTTAGGAGTAAAAGATTCAAAAATGTGTTATATCCAATCCAAAAAATCAAATGAAATATTAGATCATTTATTAAATAGAGTAAATATAGGAGTAACAGAATTAGTTGGAAAAGGTGGTTTATTTCAAAAAACAGAACCAATTCTTTTAGTAATTGTTCCTATAGATGGATATTATGGTTTAAAACATCTAATTAGAAGAATAGATCCTGATGCTTTTATTTCAACTAGTGATTGTCATGATGTTTCGGGTGGATATAAAAAACAATTACTACCATTTTAATCTTTGCTATATTATAATCTTTTTTAAATAGTGCATTTATGCTATACTACTGAGGTAGGACGTGATTTATTTGGATAAAAATATTGAAGTTTTAGAAACTAACAATTTAGAAGTTTTAGATTTTAAGATGTCTAATGATACTATATCTAAAGATAGTAATTTTAGTGTGATAGAATCATATGGCGAAGATTTAAGTAAAAAAGAATATATTACTAATCCAGCAATAGGTCGAGAAAAAGAAATAAAAGAAATGATTCTTGCTTTAATTTCTCCTGAAAAAGGAGCTCTTTTAGTTGGTAAGCCTGGAATCGGTAAAACAGCTATAGTAGAAGGTTTAGGATATCTAATTCAAAATAATGAGGTACCAGAAGCTTTAAAAAACTGGTCAATCATTAAAATAAATATAACAAGCTTATTAGGGACAACAACTGTTGGAAGTAACACCGATTCCCGTCTTGAAGTTTTAATCAAGGAATTAAAAGAACGAGAAAAAACAATACTTTTTATTGACGAAGTTCATCTTTTAGTAAATAAAAGTACTGAAAATAACAATATAGATTTTGCTAATATGCTTAAACCAGCATTAGATAGAGGTTCAATAAAAATGATTGGGGCAACAACCACAGTTGAATATGAAACCTATATATTAAGAGATAGAGCGTTTTTAAGAAGATTTCAAAAAATAGAAATAAATGAATCAGAACCAGAAGTTGTAGTAAAAATAATGATGGGAACATATCCTAGATTTGAAAAAAAATTAGGAGTAAAACTTGCGTACACTGATTATCAAAAAGAAACTATATTTAAATTTTTAGTTGATATGACTAGTGAATATAAAAGAGTATACGAAATATCTAGTCGTTATCCAGATATCACTTTAACAATTCTAGCAAATGCTTTTAGTTATGCTGTTTTTGAAAA
>LFRM01255081.1_pt1 | contig 21924 bp, 19 predicted proteins | sample 618341 | NCBI WGS metagenome assembly LFRM01 (sample SAMN03654438, study PRJNA283298) | anaerobic digester metagenome | isolation source: pool of bioreactors CSTR01a, CSTR02a, and CSTR03a thermophilic anaerobic... | place: Denmark: Kgs. Lyngby | collected 2014-05-21 | reverse complement strand
GCGTTCCAACGACTATTAACGATGTCTGGTCAATGGATTTTATGTCAGACAGTTTAGCCAGTGGCCGCAGCATCAGAACCTTTAATGTCATCGATGATTTTAATCGCGAATGCTTAGCTATAGATGTTGATTTATCTTTGCCTAGCGCACGAGTTATTCGATCGTTAGAGCAAATCATTGAATGGCGGGGTAAGCCAAACACAATACGCTGTGACAATGGCCCTGAGTACATCTCTGAAACAATAAAGGACTGGGCTAAAGAGCAGCAAATTACCTTGCAGTATATCCAGCCAGGCAAACCGACACAGAATGCTTATGTTGAGCGTTTTAACCGAACAGTGCGTCATGAATGGTTAGATTTAAACATCTTTGACAGCATTGAACAGGCTCAAGAACTTGCTACACAATGGCTTTGGACGTATAACAACGAACGCCCTCACACTGCTATCGGAGGAGTACCGCCAAGGCGGTTATTACAGGTAGCTTAAATTCTACAAATGAGCACTGTGGGAAATGGGGGGATTACAGAGCGCCACCACTCCACTCCAAGTCTGGGAGGATGTCACGGACCTTATATGCCTCACTTGCTTTCGCTGTGATTTCTATGTCTAAACTGGGCAATAAACTAACTAGATGATCTGATAGCTCCTGTATTTTCTCATTAGTTGGTAATTCTTGTTCTACTTGTTCGCCTAGCTTTTTTATTTTCTTCCAGTTCCGCTTTGATATATCTCGAATTTTTAGGTTATCCGGACTCTTTAAAAATGTATGTAGAGCGCCAATACAAGACGTTTTTCCACTATTGTTAGCGCCGACTAGAACAGTAGTTTTATCATCAAGAACCAAGGTTACATCGGCTAGCCGTCGGTAGTTTTTTAAAGCGAAAGAGGTGATTTTCATATAACAAAACCTTTTAAAAACGAAATCAAAATTTTCTAATAAAGAAATATCTTTTGGTAGTGAACACTGAACGACAAAACTTGGTGTCGATATGAGCTAACTAAATGGAAGTCTTCTATAAAAGGCCTAGTTTTTTGCAACTTATACCTATGATTAGATGTTAACTATTCACGAATAACAAGTGCCGTCCGCGAGGAGCTGCCTGAGGGGGTACCTCACGTAACCAAAATAGGTTGGATTTTTTCTAAAGTTGAATTTGTGATTGCTGTACTAAATTAATGACGTTAGTTCTGACTAACTTATTTATAGGGTCTTGAATCCCCTTGGCTCATTGCAAGCCAAGGGGGTTATTATTGGTGTTATAGCGCGCTAGGCTGCCAAAACATCTCTGCGGCTGAGTGACCTATACGCGCAAATCTTTCTGATGGTGGCTTGTCTTGAAACGCTTGTTCACGCTGATTGTTCATTATACTCATCAAGTCTGCGCTGCGAATGCTTGCAGTAATCGGTAAGTGAATACCGCTTTTGCGGACTCGGCAAAGATTATCAAGCATGTACCGAATCGCTTCAGCGCCATCCAACCATTCTTTTTCAAACAGTTGTAAAGCTGGACTAAGCACTTCAAAATTCAGAACCTCGCAAGACACCAAGCCTGCTGTTGCTTTTTGTACTCCAGCAGGCGTGCTCAAGCGTATACGCCCAATCTCATGGAATAGACCAACGACTGCAGCAAGCCAGCGTTCGTGCTCTGCAAAACATGCAGTTGAGGCATAGACCATCTGTGCAACTTCTAGGCTATGCTTAACCAGCCCGCCTGGTTCGCTAAAATGCCTGTCTTTACTTGCTGGAATACTAAAAAATAAACCGCCAATGCTAGGGTTTCCAAGCACTTGATAGGCAAAGTTCTTTAACGTGTCGTACGGGCATGTGTCTAGCCACAGCTGCGTATTTGTGAGTAAGTCTCGTACTGGAATGTAGTTATAAGGCAGATGTTCAAACGTCTCGAAGTTATGCAGCACTTTTAAGTTTTTACCGATATAACCATTACCTGTTTTATTCTGCTCCAGCGTTAAAGAAACGGGCACCTCACCAGAAACCTCCAAGCATGCGGGGTGATCATCAACATCAAGTCGTAGAGAGCAACTTAGATTTAAATTTGCAAAACTAACGCTAATACTCGAGTCCTGTGGAGACAGAGCATACAATTTTCTTGCTCGTATACAGCCCGTCACATCAACCGAAGTGGTCATTTCGATGTTATCTAAATTAAATTCAAACTGATTCATTACGCTGCACTCCAGTGGTTCAATGTTTGCTCTAAGCGATCAAGCAATAACGGCAACATGATTACACCGCATTCATCTTCGAGCGTTAAAATTGTCTCTTTGACAAACGTCTCTAGCGCCTCAAGATTGCTGTGCTCACTGCCTTTGCCAATTAAAAAAACGAGCGCATCTCCCTCTGGGATTTGCATGGCATGCTGCATAGCCTTAGCTAAACGACGATAGGTACTGCCTGTTGGATTAAGCATGTGCGCGCTCCTTTTGTTTCTGATTTGAATTTTTATCAAGTTGCTCTGCAAGCAGTCGCTCCATCGCGGAACCGTCTTGCCGAGTTAGATTAGGTACGTAGCGTGAGTACACACGAAATAACATTTCTGTCGTGGTGTGCCCCATCTGCCGTGCAATCCATTCGGGTGTTTCACCAGCAGCCAGCCATAAAGTGGCTGCGGTATGTCGCGTTTGATAAGGAGGGCGACTCTTTATACCGAGGTGTCGTAATGCTGGGTGCCAAACGCGAGTGGTGATATTTCTATGATCTAGCGGGTTGCCGTCACGATTGCAAAAGACAAACTGTTGTTTACCTGTAATTGCATGCTGTGCTTGCAACGCATCATATACGGGCTGCGATATATGAATTTCACGCTGAGATCCGTCTGTTTTGGTGTAGGTCAAATCACCATTTACAACGGTTTCGCGTACTAGTATTTGGCGACGCTCAAAGTCAACGTACTTCCATTGCAGGCCATCGATTTCGCCTGTCCTCATACCGGTAAAAAACCGAGTAGTGTAATAGGCATGGAAGTCTTGTCGGATGCATGCAAGAAATTGGTTCACTTCATCTAAAGTGAAGGGTTCAACATCAACACGTTGGATTTTTAATGATTTCACTCCCCGAAAGGGTGAGTTAAACTCATAGCGTTCAGCGGCTTCATTGAGGATCATCCTTATAGGTGTCATCGTCTTATTGATGGTTGATGCTTTGAGGGGGCTGCCTTTTCGTAATGGTTCTTTGGCGAGAGTTGCACGAAATTGCAGTATTTCAGCTTTAGTGATGTCGCTGACTTTTTTATCTCCAAAGGCAGGTAGCGCGTACGCATCAAGCGCATATATCACCGCCGTATGATGGCTATCACGCCACTCCACCTTCTTTTCTGAAAGCCAGGTTTGTGTGAACTCAGCGAAGGTGGGTGCAAGATCAGATTCTTCCTCAGCTTTGATTCCATCCATCGCTTGTTGCTTGCTATTAAGCTCGTCAAAAAAACCAGCCTTTTTGCTTGCCGGAAAGTAATTGCGGTAAACAAAAGTACCCAGGGTGATTTCAGCTTCGATTCGCTCTAGAACTTTCTGCATACGTTTGCGGTGCGCAAGCGTGTCATCTAGCTTGGTGTACTCACGGCAGCGCTGACCTTTGTAACGAAAATCAAAGAACAACAAACCGCTTCTTTCATTAATACTAGCCATCGTTAATTCCTCTTAGCGGATGCCCATCATTAAGGTGTCTATTGCGGGCGCTCTGAACATGTCAGTTTCAATTTTTTCCCACAGGTACAAAATTTTTCGTCCTCCAAATGGGCGAATGTAATGAACTCCTTCTAGCAGCACAGAGTCTTTGAGCTGGTTGCGAATAGTGCGAGCGTCGTACTTGATGCGTGCTGCAAGTTCTGCAGTCGTGAGATAAGTTAATGACATAATCATCGTCCTCAAGTAAAGTAAAAGAATCTAAGGGAGGCTCTTTTGCTCTCCTGAAGCACATATTAACCCTCAGATAATCTTTTGCAAGCTATTTTTAGCTGCAGAAGCACATTTAGGTCTATTAGAGATGATTAAATGTCACTTATCCCGTTTGCTGGGAGAGAAGAAACTGAAGATTGCAGACGTTGCACGTGATACTGGAATTAATAGAGGCACTATCACTAGGCTGTATCAAGAGACAGCCGTGCGTGTTGAGTTTGATGTGCTAGAGAAGTTGTGCCGGTATTTAGATTGTGATCTGTGTGATCTGCTGGAGCTGATCAAAGAAGAGCAAAGTGCTGAGTAGTAGAGGCGGAGAGCATTTAAAAATGCAGGGATATTTTAGAATGCTTGCAACACGAGTTACGAGTTAGCCTAGAAAGCCCAAAGCTTGGGCGGTAGTCATATTTTTTCTAGATGAAAAAACGCTAAAAACAGGCTGGTCCCAAAATGGTCTCAATTTGGTCTCAAACGAAAAACAGCTGTTTTGCGACCATCTAGAGCAAAAGTCATATTTATCTTAGTCGTAATATATTGAAGGTAGAGAAAACGGTTTGTCTACCAGTGTAATAGGCTAGTGATTTGATCGCATAAATCGCTGGAGAGGTAGGAGAAATGGCGCACCCGACAGGATTCGAACCTGTGGCTTCCACCTTCGGAGGGTGGCACTCTATCCAGCTGAGCTACGGGTGCAACGCGCGCATTATACACAAATATGAATACCGCTGTAAGTAATGATTTTAGCCTTGACTCCCGCCCTCCGAAGGCAGGGGTCGTGGGTTCGAATCCCGCCGAGTGCACCATCTTCTTACACATCAATCCTTTTAAAACTTTCTAAGCTGCCTTTTAGGCATACTATTGTCACATCAATAGATTGCTATTCAATCTTGTGTAAGTTTTTGCGCGACTGTTATTCAGTGCTCGCCTACATCTTACAAACCCAGTCAAAAACACTGTGCACCTTAAAGGTTTTGTTTTTGCGACCAAGATAGATCATAGGAAGTGAGCATTGTGACATTATTAGACCAACTTGGAATGACCTACCCTATCGTGCAAGCGCCAATGGCCGGCGGTGCAACGACGCCCGAACTGATTGCCGCTGTGAGTGATTTTGGTGGACTGGGCTCATTAGGTGCTGGAATGACTGCTCCAGCGACTATAAAAAGTCAGATCAATGCTATCAAAGCGCTTACCGATCGTCCTTTTATGGTCAATCTAATGGTGCTGTCAGATTATGAGACCAGTACCTTTGATACGCCCATGCCCGATTGGCTCACGCAGTTGTATCGAGAGCATCAGATAGATGCGGTGTTACCTGATCGGCCAGCGCAAAATTTTACTGAACAACTGCAGGTGTTATATGACAACCCTGTCGCTGTGGTCAGCTTTACTTTTGGCATCATTAGCGCCGAGCAAGTGCAGCGTTTGCAGCAGTTAGGCACTCACGTGATTGGTACAGCCAACCATCCATTAGAAGCACAAGCATGGGCTGCGGTTGGCGCAGATGCCGTGTGTTTACAAGGGATGGAGGCGGGTGGACATCGCGGTGGTTGGTTAGCTCAAAGCGAAACTGATCCTTTAGGGTTGTTAACGCTGATCAGCCAAACGCGCTCTTGTACTGACATTCCACTGATTGCCGCTGGCGGCATCATGACTGCACAGGATATCAAAGCAATACAAGCTGCAGGTGCACAAGTGGCTCAGCTGGGTACCGCTTTTTTAACCACGGATGAATGCGGTATTCATCCGACTTACAAGCAAGCACTGCTTGATGCGAGTCATAATATACGCAGTGCTGAAACGCGTTTGACCCGATTGTTTTCCGGTAAGTCAGCTCGTGGTTTGGTGAATCAGTACATAGGTGACTTTGCACGCTTTGATAATAAAAACGTGCCTCCTTATCCGCAATTAAACGCTATGACCCACTCTATGCGTGCTAACGCTACAAAAAACAATAACGCAGAATATCTTTCATTGTGGGCTGGGCAAGGCGTTGCTTTAGTCAGGCAAGAACGTGCTATTGAGTTGTTACAGCGGCTGGTAGAGTCATTATAAACCGAGTGTTTCCTCGGCTTATGTGTATTCATTAACGCCTCTAATCAGGGGTTAATGAAGCGTGTAAGAGATGATTAAATAATGGAAGGTCATGGCTGTCGATAGTCAGTTGCTGACGCTTGGCGCTTACTTTTTTAGCTGCTCTAGCAACTCTTCATCATTCAATTTCGCTCCCCAGCCATTACTATGCACCAACTCCTCCAGCGGTAAGCGTGAGCGCCAACCTTTAGTTTGCAACTCGGGCTGATCGAAAAATTCGCTGACATAGCCGATGCATAAGTAGGCCAGTGGATAGACGTTATCGGGCAGATTGAGAATGCCTGCCAGCGTGTCTTGATCAAGAATGCTTACCCAACCCACACCAATGCCCTCTGCACGCGCTGCCAGCCATAGATTTTGTACAGCTAGACAGGTGCTAAACAGATCCATCTCGACTATCGAATTGCGCCCCAAAACATGGTTGCCGCCACGGCTGCGGTCGTTGGTAAAAAAGAAGGTTAAAAATTCTAATATATTCCACTTTAGCTCAACACGTTTGGTTAGCGCTTTAAACGTGTCGGTGTAATAATCTTTTCTTGGTTAATAAATTGCTTAACTTAACTTAACTTAATTTAAGTTTAATAGATATAACCAACCGTACAGACTGGGTTCAAGCTCATACAGGAATCCGAATGGGTTTCTGCAAGCCGCTAACTGACCACAAATATAATAATGTCGGAGCTACTACAGATGATTAATAAAAAAATTAAGCCCCTCGTTGGCTCATGCTTACTTGCTGCATCGCTGATATTTCCTACGATACAGTCTGCACAAGCCTCTGAAAAATTGACCTTGGCACATGCTTTTCCTTCGGAACATATCTTTCACCTGACATCGACTACATTCATGGATGAGTTAAAGAAAGAAGGTGCAGATATCAATGTTGACTATCATCCGGGTGGCTCTTTAGGTGACTGGGCGTCCATCTTTGAGCAAAGTATGGAAGGCGTTGTGCCCATGACTATGAGCTTTGGCTCGTCTGAGTTTGACTCTCGGTTAGATCTAACCTTCATGAGTTATATTGTCAGTAATTGGGATGAAGCGTTTAAGGCGTATGGTCCTAAGGGTCAAATGACCGAAATCTATAACGATATTCTGGGTGAAATGGATCTGGTAGTGCTAGGTATTGTGCCAACTGGTTTTGGTTCTATCGTCATGCGCAAAGGCAATAAAAGTGAGCCCACTAATTTCCCTACTGATAGTAAAGGCATCAAGATTCGCGTACCGGCGATCCAAGTTGGTATTGAGCGCTTTAAAAGCTTTGGCTTTAACCCAGTAGCGATCCCTCTTTCTGAACTTTACACTGCGTTACAGCTCGGCACCGTAGACGCCAGCGGGATACAGACAGCTTCTGATGTCTGGCTGATTCGCGATGTAGTTGAGTCTTACGTCTTAACGAAAGACTACTTTGAGCATGCTTTTTGGGTGGTGAATAAGTCTTGGTTGAAAAAGCTGCCGGAAGAGGATCGTAAAAAACTCTTCGCCGCATCTGAGGCCACTATGATCAAAATCTGGGATGAAGCTCAAGCTGTCGATGCAAAATTTCTTGAAAAAGTCGAAAAGTCAGGCGTTAAACTTGTGGAGCTGAGCGACGAAGAATCTGCCAAAGCGAAACAACTCGCCTACGCTAACGAGTGGCCGTTCATGGCGAAATCTCTAGGTCCAAAAATCATGGACGTGCTACGTAATATAGCCGGCCTCAACTAACTTTTAATCCACGCGAGACCCGTTGCCGTCCTGCGGCAGCGGGAGCATCTTTCTGATATTTTAAGTTAGGGTTAAAGCCATGAATAATAATCCACAATCTTCCGTCAAGGCCGTCGCCGTAACCAAGATCTATGATTACGATCCTGACCTCAGTTCACGTCCTATTACACCTCATTTGCATGCGATTCCTGAACAGCCTGAAACTAAGCTTGATAAGTGTTTAATGCGTTTTGAACAAATACTCAATCTGACTTTTCGCAGCCTTATGATGCTGACTTGCCTGTCGTTAGCGGTCTTGGTATTTACTCAGGTCATAATGCGCTACTTCATGGAGTCATCATTCAGTGGTATTGAAGAAACGTCTATTTTGCTTGCTGTCTGGGTGTACTTTCTCGGCATGGGTTATGCCACGCGCGAACGTGAGCATATTCATGGTGGCATTGTCAGCCTTGTTGTTAAAGACCCGAAAAAGATCGCTTGCATACGTTTTCTTGGCACAGTGATCTGCATGATCGCCGCCTGCTTCTTTGGCTATTTCGCATACACATACGCGATTGGTGAAATTACCAAAGGTAAAGTCAGCACCACTCTGCGTTGGCCTCGCGGGATCTGGAGCGCCAGTATGATCGTAGGTTTTGCGATGATGATTGGCTATTTCCTATTGGAAGCCATCAATCAGTATAGAGATATGCTTAAGACTTCAAGCCAGCGAAACCAGGCACAGCCACATCCATCCAAATATAAACTTGATAGTCAGGAGGTCTAAGCGATGATTTTATTTTTAATCGCGATGCTGGTGATTATCACCCTCGTGTTAATTGAAGTACCCGTTGCCTTTGCCTTTGGTATTGGCGCAGTCCTCTTTGCTTTGACGACCGGTAACGACATCTCGTTTTTGATTCCACATGGATTTAAAACTGCAAGTAGTTTTGCTTTGATTGCCATGCCTCTGTTTATTTTTGCTGGGTTACTGATGGCCGAAGGTGGTATCTCGGAGCGACTGCTTAACTTTATTAACTCATTTGTTGGACGAATTAAAGGGGGGCTAGGTGCAGTCACCGTACTGACTTGTGCACTGTTTGGAGCGATCTCTGGTAGCTCGTCTGCTGCTATTGCAGCGGTTGGTCAGATCATGATTCCACGCATGATTCGTGAGGGCTATCCACCAGGTCATGCAACCGCGTTGGTCGCGTGCTCTTCGGTATTAGCTCTGTTGATTCCGCCGAGTATTCCGATGATTGTATTTTCAATCGCTGGTGGTATCTCTGTCGGTGCGGCATTTTTGTCCACTATTATTCCGGGTATTATGCTGGCCATCATTTATTGTGTGTTGAATGTCTGGTTTCTGCGCAATGATACGAATATTCAGGTTGACCCGCCCCTACCGTTTAAGCAGGCAGCCAAAGGCGTGGTAAAAAGTGGATACAATGCCGGATTCGCCCTGTTGATGCCGTTGATTATTCTGGGTGCGATCTATAGTGGAATCGCAACACCAACTGAGGCTGCTGCAATCGCCGTTATTTACGCAATACCTGTCGGTCTGTTTATCTATAAAGGTATGACATTTAAAAGCTTAGGAGCTGTGACTGTACGTGCTGTTACGATGACAGGTTCCATTATGGCGGTGCTCTTCTTCTTGTTTATCATGAGTCGAGCCATGATTCTGGAGCAGGTGCCACGTGATTTAGCGAATGCATTACTACAGATTACCGAGAACAAATATGTACTGCTGCTGCTGATCAATCTGTTATTGCTGTTGATCGGGATGATTGTAGACGATATATCTGGCAGCGTGTTGGCCGCTATTATCTTTCTGCCCATCATCAATGCGTTGGGTATCGACCCGATTCACTTTGCTGCAATAGTGGGTGTCAATCTAGGGTTGGGTAATATCTCCCCTCCATGCGCGCCCATGCTGTATATGGCTGGCGGGGTGAGTAAGTTATCTCTTGATCGGTATATCACCCCAACCATGAAATTCATCTCTCTGGGTCACCTACCTATGGTATTTATTGTCACCTTCATACCGGAAATATCCCTGTTTTTACCGAAGCTGCTGATGGGTTACGGTTCTTAATAGGGATGCGTATTGAATTGAAAAGAGCTGATGTGAGTCCATCGCACAGCTCTTATAGTGACTTGACTCCGATGCAGTGGTTGACTTAAACAGGCGACCTTACAATAAGAGTTATCGATAACTCTTATTTATCTTATGACATCCTCGGACGCTGCGGGACATCAAACTCTTTGACTTGCCGCCGCTTTCATAAGCTATGTTCACCGCTCTCTTTATGAGTCACTGTTTGTGTTGCCAATCTAGCGACTCACCTGACCAATAGAGCTGATAAAAGTATGCTACATGCAGTACATTTTGTACTGCTCCAGACGTCACTTGCATCGTCATACCGTGCTTTATTAGGTCATAAGAATCGGCTTCTTATAGATCAGATTGAGTATGCAAACATGTTCTTTGTCTGTCGTCCCATACCTATGTCTTGGCCAACCTTGTAATAGCATTGCCTTTAGCTAACTTATCTTGTTAATCGTTCCTCACGCTTGATATGCCGTTGTCTACAAGCTTTTACGCAACTCAAAGTGGAGCTCTAGTGAATAGGTTGTGCTGGCGCGTTTTTACATAATGATATGGAGAGAGCTATGATCAGTTTTTCATCGCAATAAAATAGTCAAATACGCTCGGCCACTCGGTTAGATAAAGTCAGCTGTGGTGGTCGATTTGTATGCTCGTCATATAGGGAACTCAAATCTCTCAGGAAGGAATAAGACTGTCGTAGTTGCTCGGGCGTTAAGGATGGTTGCCACTCAGTACGTTAACCTTAAAGCATGCTAAATGCGGCGTGACACAAAGGCATGAGTTGTCGTTCAGCTGTTGGGAGAAGTATTGCTTTGAGGGTGCTTTCAGAGCTTCAAAGTACAGAGGGTATTGGCTTGGTTTGGCTTGATTACGAGCTTAATAAGACAAAGTATGGGCTATGGGTGAGCGACGTAGCATCATGGGTAATGACTGTCTTAAGATAATAATTGGCCGTGACTTATGTGGCCAGAAAGATCGTCCAGCGTTGTTCTGAAAGGATGTATTACTGCGACTGTAAGGTGTTATGTATAGGGAAGAGTATTGAATGGTAAGCGTGTCAAGCTACGAGTGTAGCCGAGGCTATGAGGCCTCGGCTAGACAGACGTTTATCAGGAAGGGAAAGCGAACTGCACCCCTTCACGGACACTGGCTGAAGGCCAACGCTGGGTGATGGTCTTGCGGCGAGTGTAAAAACGCACCGAGTCAGGGCCGTAGGCAGACAGGTCGCCAAACAGTGAGCGTTTCCAGCCGCCGAAACTATGGTAAGCAACAGGCACTGGTAAAGGCACGTTGATACCGACCATACCCACTTGGATATTGTCTGAGAAATAACGTGCTGCTTCACCATCGCGAGTAAAGATACAGGTACCGTTTCCGTATTCGTGGGCATCGATTAGAGCCATGGCTTCCTGCATGGTCTTAACGCGCACCACTTGCAGTACTGGACCGAAGATCTCTTCCTGATAGCTGATCATATCCGAGCTAACATTGTCGATTAGAGTACCACCAACGAAGAAGCCGTTTTCATAACCAGGCACCTTAGGATTACGACCATCGACTACGATCGTGGCGCCTTGTTCTTCTGCGCTGTTAATGTAGCCGACCACTTTTTCTTGATGCGCTTTGGTGATCACCGGGCCGAAGTCATTACTCTTATCAGAGTATGCACCGACTTTTAATGACTTCATGGCCTGCTGCATTTTTGACACTAGTGCATCAGCCGCTTCATCACCCACTGCCACTGCGACAGAAAGAGCCATGCAGCGCTCGCCTGAGGATCCGAAAGCAGCGCCTAACAAGTGGTTTACTGCGTTATCCATATCTGCATCAGGCATAACAATGGCGTGGTTCTTGGCGCCGCCCAGTGCTTGGCAGCGCTTGCCGTTGGCGCTTGCTGTTTTGTAGATATACTCGGCAATCGGCGTTGAACCTACGAAGCTTACGGCTTGTACTCGCTTATCCTGTAAAAGGGTATCCACAGCTTCTTTATCGCCGTTGACAATGTTCATGACGCCATTAGGTAAGCCTGCTTCTTGCAGTAGTTGGGCAATAAACATCGTGGAGCTTGGATTGCGCTCAGATGGCTTAAGAATGAAGCAGTTGCCGCACACGATGGCCATTGGGAACATCCACAGTGGCACCATTGCAGGAAAATTGAATGGCGTGATACCGGCAACAATACCTAGTGGCTGAAACTCACTCCATGAATCAATTTCTGGGCCGACATTTTTGCTGTGCTCACCTTTGAGTAGTTCAGGTGCGCCACATGCATACTCGACGTTCTCGATACCGCGCTGTAGCTCACCTAGTGCGTCATGAGAAATTTTCCCGTGTTCTTCACCGATCAGCTCAACGATGCGTTGAGAGTTCTGCTCAAGCAATTCTTTAAAGCGGAACATCACACGTGCGCGTTTCAGTGTTGGAGTGTTGCGCCACTCTGGAAATGCCGCTTCAGCAGCGGTGATTGCTTCTTCAACGGTGGCTTTACTGGCTAGAGCAACCTGCTTTGAGACTTCACCGGTCGATGGATTATATACATCCTGTGTGCGGCCAGTGGCGGCCTGTAAAGTGCCGTTGATCAAGTGTCCAATAGTCTTCATGTTGTCGTCTCTCTAAAGTTATTATTGTTGTCGTAGTGTTTTAGTCGAGCTCGTTAATAGCATCACCAACAGCATTGATTACGCGATCGATTTCTTCAGGTTCTACGATAAAAGGCAGACCCAGTTGGATTGTGTCGCCACCATAACGAACATAGAAACCTTTTTCCCAGCACTTCATAGCGATTTCATGTGGACGTCGCGCAGGCTCACCTGGGTAGCTCTCAATCTGTAATCCACCGGCTAAACCGTAGTTACGAATATCGGTGATATAGCGGGTGCCTTTGAGGCTGTGTAGCGCGTTTTCGAATATAGGGCTCATATCTTTAGCCCGGCTGATCAAATTGTCGTTTTCTAGGATATCTAATGATGCTAATGCTGCGGCACACGCTACTGGGTGTCCTGAGTAGGTGTAGCCATGGGGCAGCTCAACCATGTACTTCTCGCCGCCTTGCTCCATAAATGTTTCATAGATGTCAGTTTTCACCACTACCGCACCCATAGGGATTGCGCCGTTAGTGAGCTGCTTGGCTATGTTCATCATGTCTGGTATGACATCAAACTCTTCTGCAGCAGTCATTGCGCCTACGCGGCCAAAAGCGGTAATCACCTCATCAAATATGAGTAGAATATCGTTCTGATCACAGATTTCTCGTAGACGCTTTAGGTAGCCCACTGGAGGTGGTAATACACCGGCAGAACCGGCCATAGGTTCGATAATGACTGCAGCAATATTTGAGGCATCGTGTAGAGCGATCAGATCAAGCAGATCCTCGGCACACTCGACACCTTTTTCTGGCATACCGCGGGTGAATAGATTTTCTTGCAGCAAGGTATGGCGTAGGTGGTCTGCATCCACGCCCTGACCAAACATCATACGGTTACCAGCAATGCCACCGAGGCTGAAACCACCAAAGTTAACACCATGATAGCCCTTAGCTCGACCGATCAGTTTGGTTTTGCTTGGCTTGCCTTTCTTGCGCCAGTAGGCGCGGGCGATTTTTAGCGAAGTGTCAGCGCTTTCTGAGCCTGAGTCTGTAAAGAAGACGTAGTCGAGGTCTTTTGGCATTAAGCCGCGAATACGGTTGGCGAGCTCAAAGGCTTTGGGGTGACCATGCTGGAACGCCGGAGCATAGTCGAGTTCACGTAGCTGCTTGTGCACAGCTTCAGCGATCTCAGGCCTGTTGTGGCCTGCACCACAGGTCCACATGCCAGATAGGCCATCGAAGATACGTCGGCCATCGGCAGATTTATAGTAAGCGCCTTCAGCTCCAACGATCATGCGTGGATCGGCCTTGAACTGGCGGTTGGCCGTGTACGGCATCCAGAATGCATCAAGCTGTTCGGCGGTGAGCCCTGCGCTTTTGGTAGTATCGAATTCAGACATGGAGACACCTCGTTTTGGTTTTTATATTGAGTCAGTACATTTTTAACAGATTAAAAGTTAAGTTAAATACAGATGTATTTATCTATAGGTAAGTGTTCTCTTAACTAAGTGATTGGCTTGAGTGTGCTCTGTACTTGGCAGGGATTGCGGACGGCTGTCATCACAAAAATAAAATGATCTTTGATGAGCTAGCGTTACTGAACAGTCTGCTACTTCATCGCATATGCCGTGATTGTTTTGATTTATGAGGTGTGAATGCTGGATATGCGGTCAAAGAGTTATCAGTTTTGCTTAAAATAGGTCGGTGTAAGTCATGCGTGTGTTATTGGAAATTGATAGGTTGCGGTACATAGAAGTGCTTAGAAAGGCCAGTGAAGAGTAAAGGTCTCTTTGTCTAGGCATATGCTGAAGGTATCTGAGTGAAACCCTCAATATGTGCATTGCACCGCTGTGATTTAGGTGCGGATATGTTGGCTTTACAGATATCGCTCGCCAGTCATACGAGAGTGATCGTATAGACCACTCTTAAGCTTCAGGCTGCGCATATCTGTATGAGCCAAGGTAACAGTTTTACAATACCAATCACCCCTGTCATTCAATATACTTGCGTGGAACCCTATTGGTCACCCCAGTAAACAGGTGATACGCGATAGTATCGCAATATGCAGCAACTTCATTTGCAGAGATTTTTTCACCCCAAAACTCGACCTCACTGCCTACATTTGCTTCTGGAAGATCGGTTAAGTCCACTGTGAGCATATCCATTGAGACCCGCCCGATGAGCTGAGTACGCTGACCATGTACAATGATTGGTGTGCCTTCAACCGCTTGTCGAGGATATCCGTCAGCGTAGCCCATAGCGACTGTGCCGACTCGTGTTCGGCGTGCAGCAACAAACCTTCCGCCGTAACCAACACTCTCACCTGGCTCAACCCATCGTGTCGCAATGACTTTACTTTTGAGTGTCATGACGGGGCGCAATGTATCGCTGTATGCATTGCTTTTAGCTAGAGGGCAAGCTCCATAGAGCATTATGCCTGGGCGTTGCCAGTGTCTTCTTGCCGTTTCGTGATCCAAGATTCCAGCGGAGTTGGTGATACTCAGTTCAATGTCAGAATTGGAAAAGAATGCAGGTAACTGTGCAAGCTGCGTCATTACAGGTACGCCTTTTGAGCGACTGTTATCGGCATTTGCCAGATGCGTCATAACTACAATGTTACGCACCTGAGGCATGCTGTGTAATTCGTTATAGGCTTGAACAGCATGTTCTACGCTAAAGCCGAGCCGGTGCATTCCTGTGTCTATTTTCAGCCAAACAGTAATCGGTTTGGTGAGTGGACTCTGGGCAATTTGATCCAGCTGATCCTGACGATGAACTGCAGTCCAGAAACCTTCACGAGAGATGGTCTCAAGCTCGTCAGCATCAAAAAATCCCTCCAACAGAAGGATCGGCTGATCTAACCCAGAGGCACGTAAAGTCAGAGCTTCTTCTATACAGGCAACAGCAAATACTTCGGCATCTTGAGCTAGATATTTAGCAACTTGTACCGCACCGTGACCATAAGCGTCTGCTTTAACTACAGCAAGAGTCTTTCCTTGAGATGCTAAGGAAGATGCCAGTTTGAAGTTGGCGCGAATATTTTTTAGATTTATTTCAGCAACAGCAGGTCTGGCCATATTCTTTGCTCTCTTACTCGATTGCTAGAATCGCTATGACTTCTATGTCAGCGTTCATTGGAAGAGCTTTCACCGCGAATGCAGCTCGAGCAGGGAAGGGTTCGTGTAAGTAACGTGACATCACCTCGTTGAGTTGAGGGAAATATGCCATATCACTCAAAAGAATCGTCATATTGACGATGTTATCAAGAGTCGCACCAGCAGCCTCGGCAACCGATTTTATATTCTCAAACACTTGGGCAGCTTGACTCTCAAAGGAATCGGTTACCATTTTCATGGTTACTGGATCAATAGGGATCTGCCCAGATAGGTAGACGGTTTGATTGACTCGAACGCCTTGAGAATAGGGGCCTATTGCTTTGGGTGCTTTGTCTGAGTGGATAATGTCTTTATGCATAGCGTCTGCTTCTCAAATATTAAAATGAATTATTTTAAGTAACGAAAAACCGATAAACCTTCGCTATCGATATCCGGTGTTTTATTATTGATGAGGTCAGCAATGAGCCGTGCAGAACCTTGGGACATCGTCCATCCAAGCGTTCCATGCCCTGTATTCATATAGAGGTTACTGATCGGAGTTTTTCCTATGATCGGAGCGCTGTCAGGGGTCATAGGCCTCAACCCGCACCAAAATGTGGCGTTGTTAAGATCGCCTGCACCGGGGAAGAGATCATTGACGACAAACTCTGCCGGTTTGCGTCGTTTTTCTTTTAGACTCAGGTCAAAGTGCGCGATTTCTGCAGTTCCACCCACTCGAATACGGTCGTCAAAACGGGTGACTGCGACCTTGAAGGCCTCATCCATGACAGTTGATTGCGGCGCCTTAGATTCATCAAGTAACGGTAACGTTAATGAGTAGCCTTTGATGGGGTAAATCGGTAATTTGAAACCTAATGGATTCACCAGCAACGGTGAGTAACTGCCCAAGCAGACCACGTAAGCATCCGCCACAAGTACACCAGCAGAAGTATATACAGCCGTTATTTTGCCAGAGGACGCTTCGAATGAATGGATTTCAGTGTCCAGCATAAATTGTACGCCTGCGGCGCGGCAGTGCTCAGCGAGACCGATGGTGAATTTATTACAGTCACCAGTGCCATCTTGTGGAAAACGTAAACCACCTACAAACTTTTCAGAAACGTTGGCTAAAGCAGGCTCATGCTGTATGCATTCAGCGTGGCTAATAACCTCGTGCTCAACGCCGCACTCTCGCAGGGACGCGAGATCGGGTTCAATTGAATCCATCTTCTCTTGGTCGCGGAAAATCTCGATCGTGCCTTTAGTGCGGTGATCAAAATCCAGTGATAATTCTTCAGTTAGATCATTAAGGCATGTGCGACTGTACTCTGAAATGCTTAGCATTTTTCGTTTGTTGAGGTTGTACGCATCTTCAGTGCACTGCCCTAACATTTTCACCATCCAGTTGGCCGTCCGCATATTAAATGAGCTTGAACTGACAAGGATGGGCGCTAAGTCTTGCATCATCCATTTCATTGCTTGCAAGGGTACGCCTGGCGCAGCCCAGGGATTGGTATAACCGTAAGAAAGCATGCCAGCATTTGCAAAACTAGTCTCATCTGCTACCGAGTTACTGCGCTCAACAACGGTCACCTCATGCCCAGAATTGGCTAAGTACCAAGCTGTAGAAACACCAGCAACACCACCGCCTAGAACAATAATTTTCATGATAATTGAACTCCAAATAGAGGAAATAGTGATCTGTTTTCAGGCTTGACGATGCCTAGGCTGCATGTTTTTTTGGTGATGTGCGTGCAACTGATTGAAATAAAGAATCTTGCAATCTTTAATCTGTTCTGCGCCAAAATTTGTGTGGCGCTTGCTCTAGGTCCCGTGCATCCTGAGGTTATATTTATTGTTTGGATGTCCGTCATAGGGCACTCCTTTTAATCGTAGATGCTGCAAAGAATAAAATCTTGAGTGAGACAGGTTGCCTTAGTCTTAATGTTGAGTTAAATATTAATTTACTAATCAATAGTTCAGGAATCGCTAAACAATGAAAAAAATAAGCGTACTAAACCAGGTCACAGACTTTGATCTTCGATTGCTGAGGGTATTCAAAGTCGTTGTCGAAAGTGGAGGATTTTCAGCCGCAGAAAGTACTTTGGGAGTTACAAAGTCTGCAATCAGCCAGCACATGAGCGATCTTGAAAAGCGGCTGGGGCTGCGGCTTTGCCAGCGCGGACGTGCCGGATTTGCATTGACGGATGAAGGCTCAGAAGTATTGCAAGCAGCGAATGCGCTGCTGTTGTCAGTCGAGGACTTTAGGTCAGAAATAAACCAGCTCAATAAACAGTTGAAGGGTGTGCTCAATATTGGCATGGTCAATAATCTGGTGACCCAGCCTCAAATGTTAGTCAGTAAAGCACTCAGTCGACTTCAAGAAAAAAGTGATGGAGTTAAGATTAATATAAGCATGAGTACTCCAGCGGAGATCGCAAAAGGCTTGTTCGATGGGCGGCTACACGTAGGGGTGATACCGTGGACCACCTCTTTGTCAGGGCTAGAATATACTCAGCTTTATGAGGAGCGATCAAACCTGTATTGCAGTCATAATCACCCATTGGCATCTAATTCCGGCAATATTAACAAAAATAAACTTTTAGAAGCGAACGCTGTTGTTCCTAATTACCCGATGACCGAGCAGGCTATCGCGATGCATAAACTATTAAACTGTACAGCGACCGCTTCGGATCGCGAAGGCATTGCTTTTCTAATTATGACAGGTGCATACATAGGTTTTCTACCGACTCACTACGCATCTAATTGGGTTGCTAGAGGAGAGATGAAGGAGTTAGATGTTGGCTCGCAGTATTTTAATACTCGACTTGCTCTAGTAACGCGCCAGGGGAGACGCGCCAACTCAGTTTTAGAAAGTTTTCTAAGCTTCATTGATATAGAGTCGTGAGATATAGGTTTCATCTCTTTGTGGTTGCTAGTTTTACTTGGCCACTAGCAACCGCTGACATATCACGCAGCTTGACTGTGATTTTATCGACGTGATGGGACGGTACGGTTCTGGTCGCTGAATAGTTTGATACATAAGAATTATCATAAAGAAAACGTCTAAATGGATTTCAAGTGGTTTCATAGATACTCGGCGAGTTGGTTATTGCATTTGCTTACCTTTTCAACTGCTCCAACCATTCTTCATCATCCAACCCCATCCCCCAACCATTACTGTGCACCAACTCCTCCAGCGGTAAGCGTGAGCGCCAACCTTTAGTTTGCAACTCGGGCTGATCGAAAAATTCGCTGACATAGCCGATGCATAAGTAGGCCAGTGGATAGACGTTATCGGGCAGATTGAGAATGCCTGCCAGCGTGTCTTGATCAAGAATGCTGACCCAACCCACACCAATGCCTTCGGCTCGGGCTGCCAGCCATAAGTTTTGTACGGCCAGGCAGGTGCTAAACAGATCCATCTCGACAATCGAGTTGCGGCCCAGCACATGGGTACCGCCACGACTTCGATCGCAGGTGATGCACAGATTGAGCGGGCTTTCGATAATGCCTTGCAGCTTTAGGCTGCGGTAGGTGTCTTGGCGTTCACCGCTGTAGTTGTCTGCGGCTTTGGCGTTTTCTTCATCGTAGCTGGCCAGTACCTGCTGACGGACTTCAAGGCTGTCGATCAGAATAAAATCCCAAGGCTGCATAAAACCCACTGAGGGTGCGTGATGCGCAGCTTTCAGTAGGCGCGCCAAAACGGGCCGTGGAATCGGGTCGGGCAGAAACTGTGATCGCACATCGCGGCGCTCGTAAATGGCGCGATAGAGACCGGCGCGCTCGTCGTCACTGAAAGGGCGGTTGTGATCGGTCATAGCTGTTGATTAGTCTCCGGTTTGCTCGTGGTGACATCCAGTTTGAGCAGGCTGCGTAACCAATCTGTGTCCAGGTATTGCTCGACCTGATCGGCGAGGCGATCAAGCTGCTCAAGGCGGTGTTGTTGATAGTCGACTGCTGCATCACTCGCAGTAAGACCGGCCCACTCTAACAAAGCATGGCAAGCGGCAGGCTGATCAAATATGCCGTGGATATTGGTGCCAGCGATTTGGTTATCGGCGCTGATGGCGCCTTCGTTGCTGCCATTAATAGAGCTTAGCGGTCGCAATAATGCCGCGCCTTGGCTGACGCTGTTATGCATTGTATAACCGCTAAAGGCTGCGCCTGTTACTTTATTTTCGGCGGATAAATTTAGGGTGCCCTGTACTTCTTGCAGTTGTTTGTCGGCGGTCATAGTGGTGGTCATGGCTAGCAGACCAAGACCATCGCTGCTGCCGGCTGCGCCCTCCAGTCCGTCTGGATCATCCACTCGTTCGCCGAGCATGTGCAAGCCAGCGCAGATGCCCAACACTTTGCCACCGTAGCGCAGATGTTTGTCGATGGCTTGCGGCCAACCTTGTGATTGCAGCCAAGCCAGATCGGCACGGGTGCTTTTACTGCCGGGCAGAATAATCAGATCTGCCGCCGGAATGGCTTGATCAGGGCCGATAAACTGCAGATTGACACTGGGGTGCAGGCGTAACGGATCAAAATCATTGTGATTGGTGATGCGCGGCAAGACCGGCACGATCACATTCAGCGCGCCAGCAGTACTGGAGCCACTGAGACCGATACTGTCTTCAGAATCGATAATCAGGCCGTGCAGATAGGGCAATACACCGATTACTGGCTTGCCGGTGCGCTCAGTGAGCCAATCCAGACCCGGCTCCAGCAAGCCCATATCACCGCGAAAACGGTTGATAATAAAGCCTTGGGTACGGGCTTGCTCGCTCTCGGAGATCAGCTCTAAAGTGCCGACTAATTGAGCAAATACACCACCGCGCTCGATATCACCCACCAACAACACAGGGCAGTCGGCTGCTTCGGCAAAACCCATATTAGCGATGTCGTTGGCACGCAGATTAATTTCTGCTGGGCTGCCAGCACCTTCGGCAATGATCACGTCGTAACGCTCACTTAACGCACGCCAAGCGGCCATCACTGACTGCATGGCTTCGGCTTTATAAGCGTGATAATCCAGCGCATCCATATTGCCGTAGACCTGACCGCGCAGAATCACCTGTGCACCACAGTCGCTTTGCGGTTTGAGTAGCAGCGGATTCATATCGCTGTGGGGTTGAATACCGCAGGCCAGAGCGTGCAGGGCAGTTGAACGCCCGATCTCACCACCATCGACGGTGACTGCGCTATTCAGCGCCATGTTTTGCGGTTTGAACGGCGCAACGGAAACACCCTGTCGGGCCAGCCAACGACAGAGTGCTGCGACGACTGTCGTTTTACCCGCATCAGAGGTGGTGCCCTGAATCATCAGTGTGATCATTTACAACTCAATACCTTTTTGTGCTTTGATGCCCTGATCTTTGAACGCGTGTTTTACCGCGCCCATTTCAGTCACAGTGTCAGCGATATCGATCAGTTCCTGCGGCGCGTAGCGACCCGTCACTACGACGTGCTGCATCGCTGGACGTGCCTGTAAATCGTCCAGCACACGGTCTAGATCTAAGTATTCGTACTTCAGAGCAATATTGAGTTCATCCAGCAAAATCAAATCATAGCTGGGGTCTTTGAGCATGGCGACAACGATCTCCCAAGCAGCGTTGGCTGAGGCAATATCTTGCTCACGATCCTGAGTATCCCAGGTGTAGCCTTGGCCCATCACGTGATAGTCCACATCGGGCAGCTTGCTGAAGAAGGCTTGCTCACCGGTACTGAATGCACCCTTAATAAACTGCACTATACCGACTTTCATGCCGTGACCTAACGAGCGCGCCACCATGCCAAAGCCGGAGCTGCTTTTACCTTTGCCGGGACCGGTTAAGACCAGCAAGATACCTTGCTCTTTGTTGGCATTAGCAATGCGCTCTTGCATAACTTTTTGTTTGGCAGCCATACGCTTAGCGTGGCGGGCAGGGTCTTTGGCGTGTTCACGCATGGGTATTCTCCTAGTGGTTATTCAATATTAGCAGCTGGCCTTAGGCAACAAGGCAAGCAGTGTTGGCGCAAGATAGGGTCATAGGTTTGCCATCTTTATGAAGATGAGCTGGAACACACGGGTACAAACACCGGTGCGCCATCGACTTCTACAGTGATGAGTTTCTGGTTATACAACTGCTCAAGTGCGGAGGGTTTTAACATTGCATTCGCCGGTCCCCAGCAGGCATCACCGTTGCTATACAGCAGCAATACATGGCTGCACCAACGTGCCGCGAGGTTGAGGTCATGCAGGCACATAAATACGGTCTTGTTTAAGGCTGCTTGATCTTTCAGCAGGCTCATCACTTTGACCTGATGATGCAGATCCAAGTGGTTGGTCGGCTCATCCAACAACCATATATCAGGGTTTTGGGTCATGAGTGTGGCAATCGCAACACGCTGACGTTCACCGCCAGATAAGGTACTGAGTAGGCGGTCCGAGAGATGATCGACATCCATTGC
>LFRM01397208.1_pt1 | contig 21945 bp, 17 predicted proteins | sample 618341 | NCBI WGS metagenome assembly LFRM01 (sample SAMN03654438, study PRJNA283298) | anaerobic digester metagenome | isolation source: pool of bioreactors CSTR01a, CSTR02a, and CSTR03a thermophilic anaerobic... | place: Denmark: Kgs. Lyngby | collected 2014-05-21 | reverse complement strand
TGAGAAGATTGCAAAGTATGTCACTTGGCTACCTGAGCAGGTCTTCACCCAAGCGGATTTGATAGCGCAGCTACATGCCTGCAATCCCAAGCCCGCCATCTGGAATGGGCTCTCTTATGATATTGTAGATACATTTTAGCAAAGTTCGAAAAAAACATCTACCCACGTATACAAAAACCTCCCACCGCACTACGCTGCCAATAGAGCAGCATGATGCGATGAGAGGTTTATTTGATTGAGGATTTCATCTGCTTTGGAAATGGGTTTGTTTCGCCCTTCATGACCTTATCGATTTACATAATAATCATGCAGCACATGCCACGCCAATTTGCGATGATTTCTAGACTCATCAATCAAGCCTTTGCGGTTATATCCCTCTTGGAAGGCGTTCATCCGCAGCGGTGTATTGAAATCATACAGTATCCACGGCAGCAAACCAGCGAGCTTGCCATCGGTGATCTCGATTTGCTTGCGGTATACATAGGCTTGGTGTTCTTCTGTAAAGAACTCCCCTTGCACGCCGTGATGACCGCTCTTTGCTCCTGCGCCAGTTTCAGATATCATGAGCGGTTTATCAAACTGGCTGTTCTCTAAGATTTGCCTTAGTTCATCAAAGTCGCTGATATACCATCCGTAATATTCATTGATAGAAATCACATCAACGTATTCACAAAGCCTATCAGAAACGCACTTTTGCTGACCATTTACAAGACATGCCGCAGTAGTTAGCCGTGTTGGGTCAAGCTCTTTGCAAATAGCAATGAGGCTCTTCATGAAGTCAAGCCTTGCTTGCGTATCCGGATTCTCATTGCCCACGCTCCATAGAACCACGCTGGCACGATTGCGATCTCGCATGATGAGCTCTCGCATTTGGTTTTGTGCAGAAGCGAGGGTCTCCTCCGCGTCAAAACACAGTGCCCAGTATACCGGCACTTCTTCCCATAGCAATATACCCATCTGATCCGCAAGGCGCGACATTTGCTCATGATGCGGATAATGCGCCAAACGCATGATGTTACAGCCAAGCTCCTTGGCATCTTGCAGGGTTTGGATCATATCTTCCTTGGTGAGCGCATGCCCGCGGTTTGGGACTTCCTCGTGGCAGCAAATGCCCTTTAGGAAGAGCTTTTCACCATTGAGGTAGATGTCTTTGCCGCGTGCCGCAATGCGCCTAAAGCCGATATCGTCCTGCCAGCTATCGCCATCGCAGGTGATCTGTACACGGTACAGTTTCGGGTTTTCAGGCGACCAAAGCTCAGGCGATACGCCAATGCTCCCCTGTGCTTTGCCTTGCGCATTCACTTCGATATCTGCGTCTACGTCTAGTTCATCAATCCGCACGTGAATCCCTACTGCATCGCCATCCACATGCACCTGCACATCGATGACATCCTTCACAGGGTCAAGCGAGACAAACGCATCGCGAATGAATGTCTTTGGCATACGAACAAACTCAATATCGCGGTATACACCGCCGTAGTTAAACCAGTCATAATTAAGAGAAGGTACTTGCTTGATGCGCCTCGTGCTGTCCACCTCAAGAATGATGCGGTTATCGGACGTTAGTTTGTCACTGATTTCCATCGCAAAGGGCGTAAATCCACCCGTATGCCGTGCGATCAGCGCACCATTGAGCCACACACGGCAGATATAGTTAGCCGCACCAATGCGCAGAAACACACGCTCGCCTTGTGCCTTTGGCTCATAGGGAAAGGTTCTCGTGTAGATGCCGCTGCCCTCATAATGCCAATATTTTTCTTTTTCACAATTCCAATTTGACGGCAGATTGACTCTTTCCCATTGCTCATAGTCATGATCAACGGGAGCAATCTTACCATATGCATCGGTAGGAGGTTGTAAAAACAATTGCTTGCGTAAAAAGGTATTGTAGACATCGACAGAGAAATGCCATCTGCCATTGAGCAATTCTCTGTCCCGCAGACCAAGTGATAAGAACGATTGCTCTGCCGTAATGGGCGCGACGTCATACTGCGTAATCGGGTCAATTAGAAGGATGCTGTCATGATCTTTGCGGTTATTCTCCATAATGATCCCACTCCTTTCACATACCTATATCCTGCCCATAGATTTCCCATTGACGAAGCGCAGGAAACGCTGACGGCATATCGCATTTGATCAATTGGTCAAGCTTAGCCCATGTGATATTGTGACTCCCATCAAACTTGATGAGTTGTTTGCCCTCAACGCCCTTAAGTTCAAATGTTTGCTGATAACCGTCGGACAGCGTGACTGTTCCCGCGATCCAGTATGCATCATGCGGGAAATCCGCACGAAGGTATAGCGCCATTTGGTCAGCCGTTACCTGTCTGCCAAACTCAACGGTGAGATGGGCATCGGTTCGCGCACCAATCCCCCAGCTTTGATACGGCCACTCGCCATGCCCACGGGCAATGTGCATGCCGTCAATGACGTTTCGGGCGCAGAACACGCTTTCATCGCGTGTTTCCACATTAGCAGTTGCATGCGGATAGGCGGTAATGTCCCCGCGCTGATCCGCTGGATTGACTGCCAGATTCCGATATTCATTGCTGATGTCCTCGCAGATAGAGAGGACGTGCTGATCGCCGCTGAATGCATGCGGCGGATAAACCAGCAGATTATCGCCAGCTAGCGGGATACGGTATTCAAATGCACCGTTTGGCAAATAAACGCGTGCTGTTTGCAGCGCTTGATCGACCGAAATAAGCGCATGCTTGTACTCCGCTTCAAAGACAATGAGGTCGCCCGCCTGATATTCGCCTTTGAATTCGAGCTGTGCCTCGGTCTCGCCCTGAATGCTTGCCAATCGCTCTGTGCCGCGCCATATGCTAATTTGATTCATATGCTCCGCTCCCTTATTTGCTCATAGGTGACCATAGTTTTGCATCTGCCCCGCGAAGCTTGCAGATCGCTTCCACAAAGAAATAATCACCATAGAGAATGTTGATATGACGACCTGCGCCATCATTATGATAGGACGCAGTGCATTTTTGCATGATCCCCAGCGTCTCCTCCGTCCAGTCAGCGCAGTGCGCATCAATTCCCTGCAGCAGTTTGATTGCAGCATCTCGGTAGCTTTCTTTGAGCACAGTATCCTCCGTCAGATCACTTAGATCAAGTAAACCGCTGGCAGCGCATGCACCTGCGATATTATCAATGCGCTCCTCGTCCTTTGGCTGGCAGAAATCACTATCCGTAAGACCATCAGGACGGATATTAGCGATGAAATAATTAGCGATGCGCTCAGCAGTTTCCAAATAACGCTTGTCACCCGTGTGCATATAGCTCAGTGCAAAGCCGTACAACGCCCACGCTTGCCCGCGGCTCCAGCTCGAACCTGCCGCATATCCCTGACCGCCGGGGCAATCGAGTACCTCTCCATTGCTGGGATCAAAAATAACAATATGATTGCAGCTTCCGTCCTCGCGCACGAAAGTTCTCATGCTGGTGTCAGCATGAATGCGCGCGATCTGCTCAAAGCGCGGATCGTTTTCCTCAGCACTTGCCCAATAAAGCAGGCTCAGATTCATCATGCAGTCGATGATTGCCCAGCCCGCGCGATCCTTATCCCACGCTCTGATATAGCCATTGGGATTGAAGCGACCTGCTAGGATGGTAGCGGCATGCATGGTATTTCTATGTGCTTCGCTATCACCTGTGAAGCGATAATGCGCACCACAGCTAAGCATATACATGAAGCCAACGTCGTGGTTTAGGTGCGTGAACTCCATCAGTTCGTGTACCAGCAACTTTTCCACGCGGAGTGCCTCTTTAAGGAAGCATTCTTCTTTGGTGGCGTTGTGCAGCAACCACATTGCGCCCGGCCAAAAGCCGCCTGTCCACCAACTGTTGCCATCAAAGGGTGAGCCAATCCATTCCTTGCCTTCGCTTCGGTATGGAATCAAGCCTTGCTCTTTGGCTTTTGCAGTTGAAACTCGGAATTTATCAACAATCTTATCAAATGTGCTGTCAATCCACTTTTGCATGCTCCACAACCTCCTTTGGTATGCTATTCCACAACGCCTCGCCGCCTGTGACCGTTCCAAGCACTGCTGAAACCAGTACGGTTTCGCCTGCGGGAATCTCTCCTACGAGCGTTGGAATCAATGTGCGCGGTGCCATGAGATTGGTATTGGGTTCAGGATAAACAATTGTGCCGCCTGCAAAGCCCTGTAGNNTAATCCCCCACGCCGCTTTGATGACCGCATGCTCTGCGCATTCTTCTTGGCTCATCACGCCATCGCCATCGCGGCTAATCGCGTAGCCGCCTTCTGCAACATGCATGGCACGCTTGGCATTGATCCGATGAACGCGCACATGCCACTCGCCAACCGGCGTGATGGTTGTATCCACAGTCACATCAGCAAACGGCTTCCAAACCGAGCGAACATAGGTATCCGTTATTTCATAGTTTTCGCATCCATAGCGCGGGTGGTACGTATCGCCGTCCTCGCTGAGTGCAAGCATATTATCAAAAGCACCGTCGCGCAGAAGCTTCTGCGCCTTTGGTACGCTGAATCCAAATACAGTCGAATAGACAAACTTCTCGTATTTTGCCTCATCATGGGAATGCTCGTGTGCGTGGTTGCCTGCTTCAAACGCCATAACGTGGCTGCCGTCCTCACTTCGCGTGACCAGCATGCGTGCATGCGGTTGCAAGCTCACCCTGACCGCTGGGTTTGGTTTTTCTTCGGCTTGCCAGAACGGATGATCCTCTGGCAACGCAAGGCATAGGAATGATTTCATTGCCCAGTACGGCGAACCAGGGGCGTTATATCCTTCTGCCATATGCAGATTGGGATAATGATATCCGATCGTAAGCACACCATCGCGCGTGAATATTGGCAAGGAAAACCACTGCCTCATATTGGACAAAAGCAAATGCTTCATCACGCCGTAATCGACCCACTCGTCCTCTGCCCCTGCATATGCCTGTGCAGCAAAAAACGCAGATTGGGCAAAGCGATACGTGAGGCTTCTGCCGTAGGGAAGGGCTTCGCCATTCTTGTCAAACCAGCAAGCAAAATCACGTGACATCATCTTTGCGCGGCGAATAAACGCCGCGGATCGCTCGCTGTCTCTGTCCTTCATCACCGACGCATAGACCAATCCATAGTAATGAAAAGCCCACATGGTATAGTATTCGCGCTGATTGAAGTAATCAAAATACCAGCCATCGCCCTCGTAATGCTCGTCAATTGCAGCAAGGTCAATCTCCATCTGGTGCTTGGGATACGGCAGATCATTGACGATAAAGCCCATATTCACCAGCACTCGAAAGAATGTCCAGTTGTTCTTTGGCATGTCATGATGATTGATTTGATCGAGCCAATTATACAGATTTTTCTGTGCAGCTTCGGGAAGCTTTTGGTAGAATTCTTCAGGTGCAATCGACATGCCAAGACCCATCACAGCCATTTCAACAAGGCGTTGATCGTAGTCAGTAACCTCACCCCAGTATTCAGGGTGATTGGGGTCAGTGCCATTGATCAAGCCTTCTCGCCATTTTTCCCAAAGCGGGCGGACGCTCTCGCATTTACCCACAAGCATCGGAATAATCGCCCAAAGCGGACGTGCGTAGGCTTCCATTTCCGCAATTGACGCAGGATATGCAGCGCCTGTTTCCCCAAGGTGTAATCTTGCACAGCCATTGCTTAACAGCGGCATGAGCGGTTCTATCAATTGCGCAGCAGCGCGCTCTACATCCGCACGCGTACGCAGCGGATTGTCTTTCACAGGATTACTCATGTATCTCAGCTCCTCACAAATTCAAAGGTGATATCAAAACTCATAGATGGGCAGGCGGTACATACAGCTCGCCATAAGCTGCCCTCAAAATTCTTGCGCATTCGTTCATCAGCAACAGGTATCTCTTCGATTGACACGGTTAACGATTTACAATAACGAATGGTTAATCCTTCCATGATCAGCACATCGTCAGTGCATTTCGGCTTATCACGAAGCATCAGTACCCAGCTGATCTCAGCTTCCCTCGCAAGCGTGATATGGTCGCGTATCCGAGCCCCCGCATCCATCATTTCAAGCGTGCGTTCAAAACTCACCGCATCCGCTTCCATAGGATACGCCTTCGCAAGTTCAAAGGTCACGCTCGTATCGTCCGCATGCGCTACCTTCGCCGCGAATTCTCTGCCCTCGTGCTGCTCAAAGCCGCCAATGATCGGCACATTATGATACATGCTTCGCGTATTCCATAACGTGTATCGTTCCTCACTAAAGGTTTTCGCAGTATACAGCATATTACCCGCATCAATCACTTTGGGCTGTCCATCCACATAAATCACGAACTGACCGCAGTCATTGTGATTATGTCCCTCCGCATTATGACCGCCCTTGATGGCCGCATAAAAGCCATTCTTGCGCCATGTGTAGATCTGCAAATCAGGCAGAATCACATGCGCCATTGGGCTTTGCACTTCAGTATTCACTTCTTCCACATGATGAAAAAGCGAGAACAGCACGCGGTTCATCTGGGGCGTATCTGCGGACTTCACGGGCGCAGCATGAACTATGCTTGCGCCCAAATTACATAAAACAGCGTTATCCGTGCGCATACCGTAGCGGTATAGGCGTTCTGCATCCAGCATGGGCTTAGCGTCGCAATCCGCAAAATTCAGGTAGTATTCCCCTTCAATATGCGCATGCATAGGAAATGCACCGATGGCGCGAATATGAGGATTGTCGTAGAAATTCACCTGTCCGCCTGTTGCCAGATAAAGGCTTTCCAAACAGTCAAGCAGCGAGCCGCCCGCCATATTCCAGTAACCGCAACCTTCGTCGCAGCCGCCATCCGCTGGCATAATATCCAGATAACTATCCAGCATCAAAAGGGCGCGTTTGAGCCCTTGAGCAAGGCGAATATCGTCATTCTCCACAAGGAGCAATGTATCAATGATATTGGACAAAATCCAAGGTGTCCAGTTGTTCATGTCTTTGCGAATCATGCCCATCCACCAAAAATCATCCCGAGACATAAAAGGACGAATGATTCTATGCTCAATCTCTTGACGCACACGGCGAGCAATCAGCGGCGATACCGCATCGAGCCTGTCCTCTAGAAAGTACAGCGCATAGGAAAGGGTTGCAGAAGTTTGCGCAGCAAAAAGATCGATATAAGGATTCTGTACATCAGGCAAAGGACGCTCCTTTGCAGGCGGCATGCCACGGTGCGAGCTGCCATTATGCGCGCTGATGACCCACGATGTTTCCTCGCAAATCAGCCACAGCCCATCAATCACAGCATCCAAATAGCTGCCATCATTCACGATGCATTCCGCTAAAACCGCGCCGATCAATTTCTTTCTACGCTGGAAATAAGGGACTTCATACGCCTGTCGATCGCCAGTTCTCACAAAGGCGAGGAACTGCGTTGCTGTCAGCAGCGGATACCCCTCTAGAGCCTCATTGCCCCATTTAATGATCTCCGCCTTGCTTTGTAAGCAAAGCGCATCCCAATCCTTTCGGTCTTCACGTTTTGGAAACGGATGGCGCGCTTCTCTGGGCAAGAGAAGCACGCCTAGATCATGATCTTGCAGAAATGCATGAAACAATCTGATCAACCTTTCAGGCCAGTCGTTGCAATGCCTTCAATGAAATACTTTTGTAAGCTAAAGAATACAATCGATACAGGAATGAGCGAGCAAAGCGATGCTGCCATGATCAGGTTATAGTCAGCCGAGTACGCCTGAATGAAGCGTTTGAGACCAACCTGAATGGTCTTTTTCACATCTGTTGTCAAATAAATCATGGGGCCCATGTAGTCATTCCATGTATTGACGAATGTGAAGATAGCCAAAGTTGCGATAGCGGGTTTGCTCAGAGGCAGAATGATTCTCGACCAAATGCCGTACTCGCTGAGACCATCAATTCGCGCTGCCTCGCTCAGCTCGTTTGGAATGCCTTGATAGAACTGACGCATCAAGAACACGCCGAACGCGGAGAAGGATTGCAGCACCATCAGCGAGCCAATCGTATCATACAGCCCAATTGCACGCATCATGATGAACTGGGGCACCATGTACACCTGCCACGGCACAGCGATTGTACCGATGTAACACATGAACAGGAAATCGCGGCCTTTGAAGTTCATTTTCGCAAACGCATAGGCTGCAAAGGATGATGTAATAATCTGCATGAGTGTTACGACAATGGCAACAATCGTTGTATTTTTGAAGTAGGTAAGCAGCGGAACCTTTTGCCAAATTTGCTGGAAATTCTCCCAGTGGAAGGTTTCGGGAATCCATTTCATGGGAATGGAGAAAACATCAACACTCGTCTTCAGCGAGGACGAAATCATCCAAACGAAAGGAATCAGCGCAATGGTTGCCATAAAAATGAGTATGCCATACTTCAAAACAGTACCAATGATTTGAAGTGGTGTTTTCTTGGGCTTTCTGTAGGTATTTACCATGGTTGTCATTGTTGCGTCCCCCTTTCATTACATGTAGTTGACCCATTTTTTCTCCGCTCTAAACTGCACAAATGTGATAGCCAGAACGATGACCAACAGCACCATTGATACTGCGCTCGCTACGCCATATTGCGCGGAGGTTGCAACGCCTTCCGCACCAAAGCTCAACTCGAAAATATAGGTAACGAGCATCTTTGTGGATCGTCCCGGGCCGCCTTGTGTCATGATCGCGACAACGTCGTAAATCTTAAAGCAGCTAATCACAAGCATAATCGAAACAAAGAAGGTGGTAGGCGTGAGCATAGGCAATGTGATCTTACGGAAAACCTGCCAAGGGCTGGCGCCATCCATTTTCGCCGCCTCGTATAGTTCGCCGGGCACGGCTTGCAGCCCTGCTAAATACATGACCATATAGTAACCCGCGTTCCGCCACACGCTGACAATAACAATCGCCCATATGGCCAAGTCGCGGCTGGATGTCCAAGATTTTGTCATATTGAAGCCAAGGGCGTTTAAAATCTGGTTGACAGGACCTGTTTTCATCAGCAGGAAGTTCCAGCAAACGCAGATTGCGACCAAGGATGCAACATAAGGAAAGAAGAAAATTGTGCGAAATATTTTTGCGCCTTTCACAGCCTTGTTCAGCACAAGTGCCAAACCAAGCGAACAAGCAATCGTCAGCGGTACGGTCGCCAAAGTATAGAAAACTGTATTTTTTAAAGCAATTCCCAGATTGCTTTTTGTAAAGCTAAAATCCTTAAAGATAAAACGGAAATTATCAAGACCTACCCAAGTGAATGTTGAGCCACCGCTCCAATCAAGGAACGCAAGCACGATAGAAAAGATGACTGGAATCATTGTGAAGATGATAAATCCCAAGAAATTAGGCGCTAGAAACGAATAAGCCGTCAGCGTATTCTTCTTTTCCAGCTTCGTCATCCTCCTGTGCGGCGATGTTGCTTTAACCATTCCGTTGTCCTCCCAACATTGTAAGAAAAAGGGGATGAGCTGACCGCTCACCCCCGAATTTCGCGTGTATTACTTAACGATGAATTCAGCAGCGCGTTCTTCCATAGAAGCGATACCCTCGTCAATGCTAACCTCACGGGTCATGATCAAGGTGTGCTCTTCGTTTACAAGGGTCTTGATCTCGTTCACGCCTTCGCCGATCGGCCACTCAAGAGCGATAGCGGTGGGCAGCAATGCTGCTAGGCTAGTCTCGTCGGTGGGGAATCCTTCAGCGGAAGCCATAACGTCAGCAACTTCGGAGCTTACATACGCAGGACGTGTGCCTGTTGCAGCAACGATCTTTGCGCCTTCTTCGCCGCATAGCCATGAAACGAAATCCCAAGCAGCGTCGGCGTTTTCGCTCTTCGCGTTAACAGCCATGCCTGTGGGAGAGCCAAAGGAAGAACCAGCAGCTACGTCATCAAGGTGAGGAACAGCGGTGATGCCCCATTCGAAATCAGCAGTGCCATCATTGATGTAGCCGATCATTGTGGATGCATACCAGTAGCCCATAGGAACCATAGCGATGTTGCCCTGTGCAAAAGCGCCTGAGTAGTGGAGGCCGGAAGCCTTTAGCTCGTCATAAGACATGCAAACTTCAGCATCCTCTAGACCCTGATACAGCTCGTAGAAATACTTAAGATCGCTGTATTCGCCATCAGCCAAGGTGTTCACGCCATCACATACTGCCCAGTTAGCAACTGCGGACAGCCAGGTGTGGTAGTGAGTGCCGTATACGCCATCACCGGTCATGGAGGTGGCTAGTTCAGCATAAGAATCCCATGTCATGTCGTTGGTGGGAAGTGCTACGCCAGCAGCGTCAAACAATGTCTTGTTGTAGAACATGACCCAGTAGTCCGCACGGAAAGGAAGTGCATAATAATCTTCTGTGCCAATAAGGGTGTAGCAGTTGTCCATGCCTGCATACTTGCTCATGTCATAGGAAGCGCCAGCGATCTTATCATTTAGATTGATGATCTGGCCGTCTCTTGCCCAGTTCTGAAGGTCGCTAAGCTCTTTGATGCAAAATAGGTCGGTTGTGTCGCCGCCAGCGAGCATGGTGGAAGCCTTGATGTTGTAGTCCTGCGATGCAAGGTCAACATACTCAATGGTTACACCGGGATGAGCGGCTTCGTAGCCGACTTTGATTGCCTCATAATAAGGGGTGGTTGTAAGATCCCAGCAAGCTACCGTGAGCGTGGTGGTTGCTTCAGCTGATGCAAAGCCGATTGATGCCAGCATCATTAAGCAGAGAAGTAAAGATAGAAGTTTCTTCATTGGGTTACCTCCTCAATATTGTCTTGTTCGGCAAAACCACGAAATGTTATCGGTTACATTCACAACGCGAGTTAATTCCATGCCATTTCTATTTGGTTTCACCTTTTTTGATGGCTTTATTATACATATCTACCATCAAATTGTCAACATCTTTTTTCACTTTTATTTATTTCTCAAATGCCAGTAAATTCATCTAATTAATTTAAGCTACGCATTGCAACTTTATGTTACCGCTAACATTCCTTATTGCATTCAACTTCACTATGATATATAATGCTATTATCATCTAATCTATACGTAATTCCCCACCATTTTTTGCAGGAGGAACGATTTTGAATAAAAAACTTACCATCTATGACATTGCGCGGGAAGCAGGGGTTTCTACCGCAACTGTCACTCGCGTCATGTCAGGTCAAAACAATGTACGCCCCGCCACACGCGAACGTGTTCAGCAGGTGATTGATCTGCACGGCTATACGCCCAGTGCCATTGCACGCGATTTGGAGAACGGTAACAATAAAACGCTGGGCATCATCATGCCCAGCGTCACAAGCCCTTATTTTGCGCAGCTATTCTCTGCCGCTGAGGATGAAGCCCGCAGGAATGGTTACTCCGTCTTACTGTATCAGCTCCCAGCCAATCAGGAAATTGAAAGCGAAGTTGTCAATGAGTTAATTCGCCGCAGGCTTGAAGGTGCATTCTTCGTAGGCGGCATTTGGGAGGCATGTAAGCCCGGTCTCCGCGCTGCACTCTCCCACCTCAATCAATACATGCCCATCGTCGCCATTTGTCCGCCCATCACAGGTTTGGATTGCATCTGTCTGTATAACGATCTGATCAGCTGCGTTCGGCATGCCGTGAGGCATTTGCATGTGCTGGGTCACCGCAGAATTGCATTCATCGGCGGTTCTTTTCAGGTTGGCGGATCAGGCGCGCGCGGTCAAGGCTTCTTGGAGGAACTGAGAGATCTGGGTTTGCCAGACATCCCCGCCTATCACCTAGAAGGCGGCTTTGACGCAGAGAGCGGCGAACGCTCCGTTCAGCGCCTTTTATCAAGCCTCCCAAAGGAGCAGCAGCCCACTGCCCTTGTCGCATTTAATGATCTTGTTGCCCTTGGCGCAATCAAGCAACTCAAGCTCATGGGGCTTAAGCTTCCTGATGATATGGCAATTATCGGATGCGACAACCAGTTCTTTTGCCCCTATACCGATCCCCCGCTCACCTTCATTGACCTGCATCCTGACGAACATGCCAGAAGCGCCATTTGCGAGTTGCTCATGTCCAAGCAGTCCAGCGTCCGTCAGTCCTTTACAATCGTCAGGGACGCAACGCTGGTGGTACGCGAAAGCTGCGGAGCAAAGCTAGGCTATCGTCGTTTGGGGTAAGAACCAAAATAAGCCCATCATGTTAAAACTTTCCTTTTTATTTGCAATGAAAACTCATTTCACTTCTATCGTCTATTATCAATTAGCACCAAACGCTTGTATACACTCATTTTTCGTTATGATATTATGTATTTAAACATATATAAAACATCTCACGATAGATGTGTTGACAGCGAAACCAAAACATGGTATTATATGCGCATGGTTAGTTAGACGCCGCTAACCAACCTCCTAGGCCACCCTCAGCGCTCGGGATTCAGCCCCCCGAGCGCATATAAAATCTCCAGAGGTTAGCCGATTCTAACTTCTCAGTATAAGGAGGAACTTACTTTGGAAAATCTCCTCATTGCGCATTGCTCTCCGACCCTAGCTTCATTAAAGACAGCCAATTTATTTACCGTAGCTTATAACACCGCTCAGGAGCTGGAAAATGAAATTCAGAAGTTGGATGAGCTGCTAAGCGCGAAGGGTGTACATGTAACCATGCTGCGCAGATCAAGTCAAAAAGCGCTCGTCTATGTGTACAGAGAAAGCAAGCTCGCGGAAGATTTACAAAAGGAATCCGTGCGATGCTTTTTATGCGTGCATGGGTATCAATACACTACCGTGCAGGAGGCTGTTGAGCATTTAAAAACACGCATCCAGTCCCTTGACTCCTTCCCCCATGAGATCGGCTTATTCCTCAGCTATCCCTTTGATGATGTGCAGGCATTTATCCATCACAAGGGACAAAACTGCAAGGCCTGCGGCTATTGGAAAGTCTACGGCAATGAGCAAGAAGCACTCCGGCTTTTTGCAAAGTTCAAAAAATGCACCGCTGTCTATCTTAGGCATTGGCGCAATGGAACCAGCGTTATACAGCTTACAGTAGCTGCTTAACGTATAAATCAAATGAATTGAGGTATGTATTATGAGTAAGGTCGCAGTTGTATATTGGAGCGGAACAGGCAATACCGAGCAGATGGCTACGTTTGTCGCCGAGGGCGCAAAGACAGCAAGCGCTGAAGTTTCCCTATTTACTCCATCTGAGTTTTCTTCTGATTTGATGGATGGCTTTGACGCTATTGCCTTTGGCTGCCCATCAATGGGTTCGGAAGTCCTGGAAGAAGACGAATTTGAGCCCATGTTTGAAGGTTGCGAGTCAAAGCTAAACGGCAAAAAAATCGCTCTGTTTGGTTCATACGGTTGGGGCGATGGCGAGTGGATGCGCAACTGGGACGAACGTTGCCAGGGCGCAAGGGCAGCCATTGCTTGCGAGTCCGTTATCTGCAACGAGTCACCTGATGCCGATGCACAGCAAGCCTGCGTAGCGCTTGGCAAAGCATTAGCATAATCAAATATTGTTGAGCACACCATACCGCAAGCGTTTTGGAAAAGCATGACTCCAAAGCGTTTGTGGGCCATCCATTGCAAAGCACTATAGCCTATAGCTCCAATCCATGGCGCTCACAGCCAAAAACTTTGCAAAACTCAGAAACGCCATAAGCTTCTTAAGCCCGTGGCGTTTTCTACGCAATATTGTCATTGATCAATCATATGGAGGGAAAGCGAATGAAGAAAAACGAGAAGCCCAAAACAGGTATGGCTAGGCTGATGCAGCTTGCGATGACGAAAAAGCCACTGGTCATCGCCTCTGTCATCCTCGCCTCACTAGCAGCAGTCATGAGTTTTATTCCGTATCTTGCCATTTACCAAATCGTGAAGGAGATCATTTCCGTCTATCCAAACCTTGATACGCTCAATCAATCAGCATTGTTTAACTATGGCTGGATGGCGCTTGGCGGAATGATTGCAAACATCGTCCTGTACTTCGGCGCGCTTATGTGCTCGCATTTGGCTGCCTTTGGTACACTGTACGAGCTTAAGGTGAACTTTTCCTCGCACATTGCAAAGGTTCCGCTTGGATTTCATCTGTTTATTGGCAGCGGTAAGCTGCGCAAGATCATGGATGAAAACATTGAGAACATCGAGAAATTCATCGCGCACTCGCTTCCCGACATCGTTGCCGCCTCCGTTTCGCCTATTGTAATGGCATTGATACTCCTGGCAGTGGACTGGCGTTTTGGTCTGACGGCTATCCTTGGCATGGCGATTGCGTTCGTGCTGCAAATGTCGATGTATGGCAATGAAGGCGCAAGGGTCAAAATGTCCCAATACCAAACAGCGATTGAAAATATGAACAACGCATCCGTTGAGTACATTCGCGGAATTTCCGTTGTCAAGGCGTTCAAGCAAACCGTCTATTCCTTCCGCCGCCTGCACGATACCATCAAGGAATATACCGCAATGGTTATCCCCTATACGCTTAGCTGGGAGAATTCGTTTTCTGCCTTCACAACAATCATCAATCATATTTACTTGTTGCTTTTGCCTGTGGGTATTTTGATCGGCATGAACACCACAGACTATCAGACCTATGCTATCACCTTTATTTTCTACTTGATTTTTGTTCCTTCCATCGCTTCCATCCTCATGAAGCTCATGTATGTGAACAGCGATAGCATGCGTATTTTAAACGGCATTGAAGCCATGGACAAAATCCTCGCAGAGCCTGAACTATCCGAGCCCGATCATCCTAAAACCACCAAGCAATTCGATGTTGCCTTCAGCCATGTCTCCTTCTCCTATGATGTTTCGCAGGAAGTCGAAGCTTTGAGCGATGTTAGTTTCATGGCAAAGCAAGGTGAGGTAACAGCGATTGTCGGTCCGTCCGGCGGCGGTAAAAGCACCATCGCGCACCTGATCCCGGGCTTCTTTGATGTACAGGAGGGCAGCGTATCCGTTGGCGGGGTGGATGTTCGCGATATGAACCGTGAGTACTTGATGAATCAAGTGAGCTTTGTGTTTCAGGATGTGTTCTTGTTCAAGCAAAGCATCAAGGACAACATCCGTCTAGGCAACAAGAATGCAACCGATGCCGAAATCATCGCTGCTGCAAAAGCTGCACAATGCCACGACTTCATCACCAAGATGCCCAACGGCTATGATACGGTCATCGGTACGAAGGGAATTCACATCAGCGGCGGCGAAAAGCAGCGCATCGCGATTGCCCGCGCGATCGTAAAGGACGCGCCTATTGTTGTGCTTGACGAAGCAACCGCATTTGCTGATCCCGAGAACGAGCACCTCATTCAAAAAGCCTTTGAGAAGCTCATGCATAACAAAACCGTTATCATCATCGCCCACAGGCTTGCCACCATTCGCAGTGCAAACCAAATCGTCGTGATGGATTCAGGATATATTTCCGAGACTGGAACGCATGAGGAGCTCCTGGCTAAGGAAGCAAAATACGCCGCCATGTGGCGCACCTACAATCAAACCTCGACGTGGACGATGAAAACGAAGGGAAGTGTTTGAATGTCTAATAAGCCCTCCAAGCTGCAAGACGCACTGATGCTGACAGATAAAGGCTATACGGATCTCAAAGCAGCCATTGGCGCCTGCACACTAACCAATTTCTCTATGCTGCTTCCCTCTATCGTCATGCTTCAAATCATCGTGGAATTAATTGGCCCTTTCACTGGCAGCGCTATCTCATGGACAAAGATGTGGACGCTATTTACGATAGGCATTGCAGGCGCGATTGTTGTGTTCTTCTGCAATAAGAACGACTACAAGAAAACCTACGTCGCGTCCTATATGGAGAGTGAGAATGCACGCACCACCCTTGCCGAGCATATCAGAAAGCTTCCTATGAGCGTGTTTAATTCAAAGAATCTCTCTGAGCTAACCACGAACCTCATGGGCGATGTCGGAACAGCCGAACATGTGCTCAGCCATGTATATCCACAGCTAATCGCCAATGCGATTTCAATCACCGTCATCTGCTTGATGTTCGCCATCTGGGATTGGCGCATGGCGCTTGCGATCTTTATTTCCGTTCCCGCGGCATTTTTCATCGTTATCGCAAGCAAAGGCATTCAAGCAAAACTTGGCAAGAAGCATGCTGCCTCCAAGCTAGAAGCATCCGATCAAGTGCAGGAGTACATTGAAGGCATCAAGGTAATTAAGGCTTGTAACCTTGACGGCGAACAATTTACCGCACTTGAAAATTCCCTTCGCACGATGCGTGATTTAGCCATCAAGTTTGAATTTGGCACAGGTATCTTCATTACAAGTGCGCAAATGTTCTTGCAGGCAGGCATTGCACTGACTGTATTTGCAGGAACCACACTGCTCACAGGCGGACAAATCGAGCTGATCCCCATGCTGCTCTGCCTGCTGGTGGTAACGCGCATCTATGGACCTATCCTCGTTGAGCTGACCTTGTTGCCCGAACTATTCTACCATCAGATCGCTATCAAACGCATGCGTGCCCTCAGGGCGATTGATCCTATGGAAGGCGACGCCACCAAGGAAATCAAGGAATATGATATTAAGCTCAATGACGTTTCCTTCCATTATAACGAAACTGGCGAGGAGACGATCAAAAACGTCAGCATTACCATTCCAAAGGGCGGCATCACCGCACTTGTAGGTCCAAGCGGAAGCGGCAAGAGCACCATTTCAAAGCTCATCGCGCGCTTTTGGGATACAACAGGCGGCAGTGTTGAGATCGGCGGCGTGAACGTTAAAGAGCTTGATCCAGAGCATTTGATGGGCCATATGTCCTTCGTATTTCAGGATGTCATACTGTTTAACGACACCATCTACAACAACATCAAAATCGGCAATATGGATGCGACCGACGAGCAGATTTACGCCGCTGCAAAAGCTGCGAGATGCGATGAATTCGCAGACAAGCTGCCCAATGGATATCAAACCATGCTTGGCGAAAACGGCAGCACGATATCAGGCGGAGAACGCCAGCGCCTGTCCATTGCCAGAGCACTTCTCAAGGATGCACCCATCGTACTGCTTGATGAAGCCACCGCAAGCCTTGACCCAGAAAGTGAAGCCTACATTCAGCAGGCGATCAGCGAGTTAATCCAAGGCAAAACGGTTATCGTCATCGCCCACCGATTGCGCACCATCTCTAGCGCCGACAAGATTATCGTACTTGATCAGGGGCAAGCGGTTGAGGAAGGTACACACGAGGAACTGCTAAAGAAAAAGGGACTATATCACAAGCTCTATACAATCCAGCAGGAGAGCTTAGGCTGGAGCGTTTAAACCGCAGCACCGCCAAAACAAAGAGCATCCATGCGCTTTAGCGATAAGCGATCGGATGCTCTTTGTACTATGTCGCAACAACAGCCATTCACGTTCCGCAGCAGCACAGTCAAAGCAAATACCAAATGCCATAGGATTTTCTCTTCGCTGGTTTGCCTTTCCAGCACCTGATAGTTGCTAATCCAGAACGCTTATTGTAGAATATGAACCGACACCATGTCAAAGGAGGATCTTTATGATTGGTGCATTGCTGAAAAAAGAGCGCTTATCCCAAAACATGAGCCAAGAAACGCTTTGCCATGGCATCTGCGCAACGTCATACCTATCAAAGATTGAAACAGGAGCAGCGAAGGGAACGACGGAGCTTCTAGGCGAATTATTTCACGTTTTGAACGTTACGTATGTCACCGATCCGACGGCTCTTGAAACGCTGGATGCATTATATAAGGCTTCGTTTACGGCCCTTAGGCAAACCGATGATTTACCCAAGACTGATCCCGAGGCAGTTGCCCTATGCCATCAGCTTAGGTTTTCGCCCCGCGGAGTGGATGCGTGTTTGCTTTGCGCGCTATATGATCCCAATCAAAGAGCCTCTTTGCAATTTAACAGAGAGCAATTAACAAGCGGGCAAAACCTGCTCTACGCGTATGTCAAATGCTTATACTATCGAAGCATTGGGGAGGATCAACAAGCAACCGCTTTGCTGCAAACCGTCAAAACCACTAATGAAGGCTGGGTGTATTCGATCTTGGCAGAGATTTATTTTCGCATAGGCGATTACACTGCCGCCATAGTGGAAGCTGAGCATGGCTATCAGGTTTGTGCAACCCAAGGAAATATCCAGGGGATGCTTGATTGTGCAATGCATGCCGGCAGCTGCTACGCCAATACGCAGGGAAGTGAACGAATGCAATACTGGTATTCCATCGCTAAAAACATCAACCACACCACCAAAAACATTTCACTGAACTACACGCTTGAATATAATATGGGGGCAACGCTGCTGATGTACGGCAAGGCAGAGCAATCCATTGCCTATTTCTTGCGTGCTGAAGTGGCGCACAAGCACGATAAAGTCGATAAGGATTTGCTCTATCAAAAAATGATCTATGCATTGCTTCGGGTTGGACGACCCGAGGAGGCTGCGCAGCGCATGCCGCTGATCACGGTCATAGATACACCCTTGGTCTTGTTGCTTGCCTACATGCTGGAGCATCCTGATTTCATGCATAACAAGGAATATTGCGCTTTGCTGGAAGCCTGTGTCCAGACCGCCAAGAAACGCCGCTTTCGTGGAATGATGGACTTCTATAGTTATTTTTTGGTGGAGGCCTATATTTCAACCAAGCAATATAAAAAAGCCATCAAACATGCCAACGAGTTCAAGTTTTCATTCGATATACCGCTATTTGATTAAAATTGCTGTTAGATCCCGCTTACTTTCCCACAACTACCCCCTTTCATTTGATCACACTGCCAAGGTATAATACCTTTGGAGGTGAACATAGTATGAAAAGTAAACTATGGAACAGGAATTTTATCCTCGCCGTGGTCGGCATGGTTATTTCCGCCGCAGGTGATGTTGGTTTAACAGTTGCACTCGGCGTTGTGGTATTCCAGCAGACCGGCTCTACCATGTTAACAGCAGTATTCGGTGCTCTATCTATTATTCCGCGTATTATTCTACCCTTGATCATCGGTCCTATTGTAGATAGGCGCAATCCATTGAAGGTGTTGGTACGCAACGAAATCATCCTCGCCATACTCTTCTTCGCAACGGCGATTATCACCATTTTCTGGGGCTTTAACTACACGCTGTATCTCGTGTTCTCTTTGCTTCTTTCCTGCTTTGGCGTGATATCGCAGATTGCATCTAGCAGCGTCATTCCTCAGATTATGGAGAAAGAACATTATATGCGCGGATATGCCGTAATCAACGTCATATACCCGCTGTGTTCCGTGCTGTTTTCACCCGTTGCGTTATTCTTGTTTGATAAGTTCGGCATGCCGATCATCCTCATCGCCTACGGAATCACGACATTGATTGACGCAGCATTGGAAAGCCGTATCAAGGTAGACTTTGCGTTTATCAAGGCAAAAAAGACTTCTATTAAAGAATATGGGCAAGACTTAGCCAGCGCTTTCCGCTATCTACGCGAAGATAAAGCGATACTAGCCGTATATTTCGCATTTACGCTCATCATGCTGTCGGATTGCTCCACCTCGGTGCTGATGTATCCGTATTTCAATACCAACCCGCTTCTGACAAATGACCATTACGCCCTGATGCTTTCCATCCGCAGCGCAGGCTATCTGGTGGGTGGGCTGCTCCATTATGTGATTAAAATACCCGACAACAAGCGTTTTATGATTGCTATCTTTGTCTATTTCTGCTTTATCCTACTGGAAGGCCCGCTATACCTCATGCCCTTCGGTTTTCTATGCGCTACCCGTTTTATTCTAGGCATTCTAGGCATGAACAGCGCTAATATTCGCTCAAGCTCCATACAGGCACGAGTGCCCGCCACGCAGCGAGCAAAGGTAAATGCACTCTTCTCCATCATGACCTCCGCCGCCACATTTGTTGGCGGACTATTGGTTGGTGCACTGGGCGAAGTATTCCCCTACTGGACGATCCAAATTGGCTTCCAAGGCTTCTACCTTGTCGCTATTTTGTTCTTGATTCTGCCCAAACGCTTTGGCGTCAAGAAACTATATAACTTTGTCACAGCGAAACCCGAGGCGAATTCTGTCACTGCATAATTGAGATGAAGCTCGCTTGCTACAGATTCTATGCTATGATCAAACCTCTCCCTACAGGCACAATCGCCTATAGGGAGAGGTTTTTCATCATGGGAATATTGACATTTAAATGCCTTGACCATAGAATAGCAGATAAGCGCTGCGCGCAGTCTCCGTTTATATGATTTTTCTTGGAAGCGTTCACCTTGATTGCCCATCAGCTGCTGTATACTAAGCAAACTCACGCCATCAAAGCGATCAAAAGCGTTACTCGATCGGTTGAATTCTTTATCGTCGGGTTAACATAGATCATAAGCTTCCGTTGAGGCATCAACTTTTGAAAGGAACCAAAAAACATGATCAACAAAAAGACAATTTGGCTTGCGGGAGGATGCTTCTGGGGTATGGAGAAGCTCATGAAGTCTTTATCAGGCGTGATTGATGTGATGAGCGGCTATGCCAACGGGCATACGGATGATCCGAATTATCAAGAGGTTTGCAAAGGCGAGTCGGGTTATCGTGAAACCGTACGGGTTACCTACGACGCTGATCGCATCAGCCTTGACGCCATCCTCTTTGCATATTTTGCCGTCATCGATCCCACATTGATCAACCGTCAAGGCAATGATATCGGTACACAATATCAGGCGGGCATCTACTATACAGATGATGAAAGCAAGGAAATTATTGACCGCATCACGCAGGTTGAGAAACATCGCTGTGCTACATTCCATGTGGAAATTGCTCCGCTGACGAAGTTTTATGATGCAGAGGAATATCATCAAAACTATCTTGATAAGAACCCTAATGGTTATTGCCATATCCCCCTGAAGGAAATAGCTATGCTTGCCAAAGGAACAATTGACCCAGGGCATTACAAGCGCCCGGCACATGAGGTTTTGAAGCAACGCCTTACCAAAGAGCAATATGACGTAACGCAAAACGGCAGCACTGAGCGCCCGCATCAAAATGCTTATTGGGATAGTCACAAGCGCGGTATCTATGTGGATATTGCGACCAGCGAGCCTCTTTTTAGTTCCTCGAAGAAGTTTGACAGTGGCTGTGGTTGGCCATCCTTTTCCGAACCGATTGACCCAAATGTGATTGTATACAAGCAGGATACCTCCCACAGCATGAACCGCACAGAGGTGCGCAGCCGTGCAGGCGACAGCCATTTGGGACATGTGTTTTACGGCGAAAACGAATCGCCAACCGAAGTGCGTTTCTGCATCAATAGCGCCTCCCTACAGTTCATTCCTTACGATCAAATGGAGGCAGCAGGCTATGGATACCTAAAGGACGCTGCACAGTAAACTTGTAGCACTGCCATTAGCACCACATGAAAACAGGCGAACATTATCCTTATGGATAACGCAGTGCGTCAAAAAAGCTCGCTAGCGCGATCTTTTTCGCCGGGGCTGTCGCCCTCTTATTTTGCACAAATCCCTTGTTCGCTCACGGTCAGGGATTTGCGTAGGGAACCCTTGCTACGCAAGGTCCCCAAAGCACCGCACAATCGACGGGCGAAGCCCCGCTGCTTTCGGATTGTTGATCAGAGGAGCTTCGCTCGTTGATTTTTCGCCCCTCCGATACCACCAGGGATTTTTCGACAGGCTGTAACGCTCGCCTGTTTTCATATTCCGACTCTATCATTCATTTTTAATCGTTCCACACAATGTATGAAATGCATCGCCGCATCAGATAGCCGTACATCTTTCAAATAGCAAAGGCAAATATCCGAGTGGATCACAGGGATGATTTCCAGCATGGCAATGTCATTGCGATTGTGAAAGGTGACCTGTTTTTTCATCAGAAGACCGACACCTAAGCCTTTGGCTGCAAGGTCAATGATGTTGTCTGTTCGATGTCCGCTAAAGGCTACGTTAGGCGTAAATCCCGCTTGATGGCAGGCCTTCATGCAAAGGTCATTGAGCAGCGTTTGCTCCTCAAGCATCAGCAGCGCATCGTATTGAAGCTCTTGCAGCTTAACAG
>LFRM01003196.1_pt1 | contig 21945 bp, 25 predicted proteins | sample 618341 | NCBI WGS metagenome assembly LFRM01 (sample SAMN03654438, study PRJNA283298) | anaerobic digester metagenome | isolation source: pool of bioreactors CSTR01a, CSTR02a, and CSTR03a thermophilic anaerobic... | place: Denmark: Kgs. Lyngby | collected 2014-05-21 | reverse complement strand
CTTGACGCCCTTCTTTGTACGAACAATAACGGCTTTTACTATATCACCTTTTTTAACAACACCGCCGGGAGCCGCATTTTTGACAGAAGCTACAATAACATCGCCAATATTCCCGTACCTCCGTACAGAACCCCCAAGCACCCTGATGCACATTATCTCTTTTGCTCCGGTATTGTCTGCTACTTTCAGGCGGGTTTGCTGCTGCACCATCTTTGTTCCCTCCTCCCTATACGCTTATATCACTGAGCTTTTTGTATTATTTCAACCAGTCTCCAGCGTTTTTCTTTACTAAGCGGCCGTGTTTCCATAATTCTTACTCTGTCGCCAATCCGGCACTCATTATTTTCGTCATGAGCTTTAAATTTCCTGGTACGTTTTATAATTTTTCCATAGAGTTTATGCTTAACCCTGGATTCAACAGCTACTACTATTGTCTTATCCATCTTATCGCTCACAACGGTCCCAATCCGCACCTTTCTTCTACCACGAACCTTCTGAGCCACTCATTGTTCCTCCCTTCTTGATTGCAATGAAAATGGGCTGTATTTATGCTACATTTCGGCAGCTTTTAGCTCCCGTTCACGTAAAACCGTCTTAATACGCGCTATATTTCTTTTAACTTCCCGGATCCTCATTGGATTCTCTAACTGGCCGGTAGCTAGTTGAAAGCGAAGATTGAACAGTTCACCTTTTAATTCATTAAACTCCTCATTCAATTCCTCATTGGTCATCTCTCTGTACTCACTGGCTTTCATCTACTTCACCACCCAATTCTTCTCTTTTTACAAACTTGCACTTTATAGGCAGTTTATGTCTTGCCAAACGCAGAGCTTCACGGGCAACATCTTCCGGAACTCCGGCTACTTCAAACATTATACGTCCGGGTTTCACTACCGCCACCCAATACTCGGGAGAACCTTTACCGCTTCCCATCCGGGTTTCAGCGGGCTTCTTGGTTATCGGTTTATGGGGAAAGATCTTTACCCATACCTTACCGCCTCTTCTCATGTATCGGGTAAGAGCAACACGAGCTGCCTCGATCTGGTTGCTGGTTATCCAGCCTGGCTCCATTGCCTGTAATCCATATTCGCCATATGCAATATAATTTCCCTTGTTTGCCTTTCCTTTCAGCCTTCCACGCTGCACTCTTCTATATTTAACTCTTTTTGGCATTAACATTTGATATTCCCCCTTCTGCTTTTGGTAGGTTCTTCTTGGGGAGAACTTCGCCTTTGTATATCCATACCTTCACACCAATACGTCCATATGTGGTATGAGCTTCAGCAAATCCATAATCAATATCCGCCCGTAGGGTTTGCAGCGGTATTGTACCTTCATGGTATCCTTCGCTTCTGGCAATTTCAGCGCCGCCTAATCTGCCGGACACCATAGTTTTGATACCTTTAGCTCCTGCTTTCATAGTTCTGGACATTGCCTGCTTCATAGCACGTCTGAATGAAATTCTTCTCTCAAGCTGAGCGGCGATGTTCTCGGCTACCAACTGTGCGTCAAGATCCGGAGCTTTTATCTCAATGATATTGATAACAACGGTTTTTTGGACAAATTTCTCCAAGCCCTGTTTTAAAGCTTCGATACCGGTTCCGCCTTTACCTATTACAATTCCCGGTTTGGCAGTATGAATATTTATCTTTATCCTGTTTGCTGCTCTTTCAATTTGTATTCTGGAAATACCTGCGTTATATAATCTTTTCTTTATCATTTCCCTGATTTTTACATCCTCAATGAGAATATCCGGGAAATTCTTTTTATTTGCAAACCATTTTGCATCCCAATCCTTTATAATGCCGACTCTCAATCCATGGGGATGTACCTTTTGTCCCACGAAACTATCCCTCCTTACTTATTGATTTCGTCCAGGACGATAGTAATATGGCTGGTTCTCTTACGAATCCTGTATGCCATACCTCTTGCACGCGGTCTTATACGCTTAAGTGTTGGTCCCTGATTGGCATATACCTCAGCAACATACAGATTATCCTGATCCATATTCTTATTGTTTTCCGCATTGGCAATTGCCGATTTCAAAAGTTTTGTAACAGGCTCAGCCGCAGCCCTGGGCGTATGAGCTAATATTGATAAAGCCTCGCCGACTCTCTTGCCCCGTATCAGATCAATTACTACTTTTACTTTTCTGGGAGACATCCGAACATATTTAGCAATAGCCCGGGGACGTTCATCTCTGTTTCTTTGACGAGCTCTGGCTTTTTCTCTTATCCTGGTTGCCACCTGTACTGCCTCCTTCCCGAATGGTTATTTTAGCGATGTTGATCTTGCAGTATGATCGCCATGTCCTCTATATGTCCTGGTAGGAGCAAATTCACCTAATTTATGTCCCACCATTTCTTCTGTGATATATATCGGAACATGTTTCCGGCCATCATGAACAGCAATCGTATGCCCTACCATTTCAGGTATAATGGTAGAAGCCCTGGACCAAGTCCTGATAACCGTTTTTTTGCCCGATTCATTCATTGCCCTTATCTTTTTTAATAAACTTTTATGGATATACGGGCCTTTTTTCACCGAACGACTCATTCAAAATTCGCCTCCCTTCACAGAAACGTAATACAAAAGCTAACCCCTGCGCTTAATGATATACTTATCAGATTCCTTGTTTTTCTTACGTGTCTTGTATCCCAATGTGGGTTTGCCCCAAGGCGTAACCGGCGCCGGTCTCCCGACAGGAGCTTTGCCTTCTCCGCCGCCATGGGGGTGATCCACCGGATTCATGGCCGAACCACGTACCGTAGGCCGTATTCCCATATGACGCTTTCGTCCTGCTTTACCGATTGAAATATTCTCATGATCCAGGTTCCCCACCTGACCAATTGTGGCCTTACATTCCAGCCGGACCATCCTTACCTCGCCTGAAGGCAGCCGGACTTGCGCAAAATCCCCTTCCTTTGCCATAAGCTGTGCAGAATTTCCCGCAGCCCTTACCATCTGCCCTCCGCGGCCCGGATACAGTTCAATATTATGAATTACAGTACCGGTGGGAATGCTCTTCAGCGGTAAGGCGTTTCCTACCTTTATGTCTGCATCCTCACCTGAAACTACGATATCTCCAACACGCAAACCATATGGCGCAATTATATATCGCTTTTCTCCGTCTCTGTAATGCAAAAGGGCTATATTAGCGCTTCTGTTTGGATCATATTCAATAGCCGCTACCTTAGCCGGGACATTATCTTTGTCACGTTTGAAATCAATAATTCTGTACTTTCTTTTATTTGCCCCTCCTCTGTGCCGTACGGTAATACGACCTTTGTTGTTTCTACCGGAATTCTTCTTCAGGGACACCACTAATGACTTCTCGGGCTTTTTCTTCGTTATCTCTTCAAAAGTAGAAACTGTCATATGCCGTCTGCCAGGAGAGGTTGGTTTATATCTTTTAATTGCCATCTTCTTCCCTCCCTATTGTGCCATTCCTTCAAAGAACGGTATTTCTTTACTGTCAGGAGTCAACTTGACAATAGCCTTCTTATATGAAGGCCTTCTGCCTATATGAACACCCATTCTTCTCAATTTGCCTTGCTGTCTGATGGTATTAACTTTTTCAACCTTTACATCAAATATCTGCTCAACAGCTTTCTTTATTTCGGTTTTATTGGCATTTATATCAACTATAAATGTATATTTCCTTTCCTGCATATCGGTATAGCTCTTTTCAGTCAGGACCGGCCGAATAATGACATCATGCGGATTTTTCATCAGGCGTACACCTCCTCTATCTGGCGCACAGCATCTTGAGTAACTATAAATGTACCATAGTTTAAAATATCCAAAACGTTAAGCGTATTTGTATAGGCCAGCTTAACACCAGGTATATTGCGTGCAGCCCGCTGTACCACCTCATCCTTACCAGGTAAAACAATAAGAGCTTTTCTGCCTACATTCAGGTTCTTCAGTACTTTAACCATTTCTTTTGTCTTGGCTTCCGGCAAATTTATGGAATCAAGCACAATTATTTCTTTGTTTGCAACCTTTGAAGACAAGGCGCTTTTCATAGCCAGCCTGCGTATTTTTTTAGGCAGTGTATATGAATAATCCCTTGGCTTTGGCGCAAATGCAACGCCGCCCTTGATCCATATAGGGGAGCGGATACTGCCATGTCTTGCCCGTCCGGTTCCCTTCTGCCTCCAGGGTTTTCTTCCCCCGCCCCGGACTTCCGCACGGGTCAAAGCCGACTGCGTACCCTGCCGTTTATTTGCCAGCTGCATCTTTACAACCTGGTACAAAACTGCCTTATTTATTTCTATGCCAAATACCCCATCATCCAAATAGATTTCACCTACAGGGGTACCCTCAATATTGTACAAATCTACATTGGGCATTTCTTTTCCTCCCTTCAAGATATACCCCTTTTACTTTTACGATTGTTTTACCGATTTCTTCACAATAACCAGGCTTCCCTTTGCTCCCGGTACCGAACCCTTCACAAGCATTAAATTGCGGTCGGGGTCAACCTTGATAATTTCCAGGTTCTGGACAGTTACTTTGTCCATGCCTTTCCTGCCGGGAAGCTTTCTACCCTTAAACACCCGGCCCGGTGAAGTAGTGGCGCCCAGTGAACCCGGACCTCTATGATACTTGGAACCGTGGCTTTCAGGGCCTCGGCCATAATTAAATCTTTTAATTGCACCGGCAAAACCTTTTCCCTTAGAATACCCGGTCACATCAACCCTGTCTCCTGCGGAAAAAATATCGGCCTTTATCTCGCTTCCAATACTATAATCATCAATATTAGAAACCTTTATCTCCCGCAGGTACCTTTTATAAGAAACCTTTGCCTTATCAAAATGCCCTTTTTTAGGTTTATTCAAAAGTTTTTCTCTGATATCTGAAAAACCGACCTGAAGAGCATTGTATCCTTCTTTTTCCCGGGTCTTAATCTGGGTAACGACACAGGGACCCGCTTCAATAACAGTAACAGGTACCAAAGAACCGTTCTCTTTAAAAACCTGAGTCATCCCTATTTTTTTGCCCAGAATTGCCTTATCCATCATCTCAACCTCCATTCTAGAAGTAGCTCTTCATCGTTTACAGTTTGATCTCAATATCCACCCCAGCCGGTAAATCCAGCCTCATAAGGGAATCAACAGTTTTTGGTGTAGGGCTCAAAATGTCAATAAGCCTCTTATGAGTTCTCATTTCAAACTGTTCACGAGAATCCTTATATTTATGCGGAGCACGAAGTATTGTAATTATACTCTTTTCTACAGGCAGGGGAATCGGACCCGATACTCTTGCTCCAGTCTTTTTCGCAGTGTCAACTATTCTCTGGGCTGACTGATCGATTAAACTATGATCATAAGCCTTTAACTTAATTCTAATTTTTTGAGTCGCCATGTTTTCCCTCCTTCTCATACCAATAGGTTTTAACCGGCTGCCTTAAAAAACATGATCATATATACGTGATTTATATCATATTAATCCTGCTGTGAGCACCAGTCACCTTCAAACCAGGCATCATATCTGCACACAACTCTTTAATTTTATATTATTGGAAACATAAAATCAAACATTTTTTACATTATTTAATGACCTGTGTAACGGCTCCGGCACCTACAGTCCTGCCGCCTTCCCTGATGGCAAACCTTAACCCTTCTTCTATCGCTATAGGCGTTATCAGCTTTACTTTCATGTTTACGTTGTCCCCGGGCATTACCATCTCTACTCCCTCAGGAAGCTCTATTACTCCCGTTACGTCCGTCGTCCTGAAGTAAAACTGCGGCCTGTATCCGTTGAAAAACGGTGTGTGCCTGCCTCCTTCTTCCCTCGTCAATACGTATACCTGTGCATTAAACTCCGTGTGAGGCTTTATGCTGCCAGGCTTCGCCAGTACCTGCCCGCGCTCTATCTCGTCACGCTGTATCCCCCTCAACAGCGCTCCTATGTTGTCCCCTGCAACTGCCTGATCCAACAGCTTCCTGAACATCTCCACGCCCGTTACTACCGTAGACCTCGGCTCGTCCATTAAGCCTACTATCTCTACCGTGTCAGATACCTTCAATGTCCCTCTCTCTACTCTGCCCGTCGCTACTGTGCCGCGCCCCGTTATCGAAAATACGTCCTCTACCGGCATCAGGAACGGCTTATCCACATCACGCTCAGGAGTCGGTACATATTCATCTACTGCTTTCATTAATTCAAATATCGACTTGCACCATTCATTGTTCTCTACATCATCGTCGCTGTGAGCTGCTTCCAATGCCTTCAGTGCAGAACCCCGTATGATCGGTATGTCGTCTCCCGGAAATTCATACTCGTTCAGCAGCTCTCTTACTTCCATCTCCACCAGCTCTAACAATTCTTCGTCATCTACCATGTCTACCTTGTTTAAATATACTACTATATACGGCACGTCTACCTGCCTGGCCAACAATATATGTTCACGTGTCTGAGGCATTACTCCGTCCGCTGCAGATACTACCAGTATCGCTCCGTCCATCTGTGCTGCTCCTGTTATCATGTTCTTTACATAGTCAGCGTGCCCGGGACAATCTACGTGGGCATAGTGCCTGTTCTCAGTCTCGTACTCAACGTGGGCTGTGTTTATCGTTATGCCCCGCTCCTTCTCCTCCGGCGCCTTGTCTATCGCGTCATACTCCGTTGCCTGCGCCCTTCCGTATTTCGACAGTACCATCGTTATCGCCGCTGTCAATGTCGTCTTGCCATGATCTACGTGTCCTATCGTACCTACGTTTACGTGCGGTTTCGTTCTCTCAAATTTCGCTTTAGCCATCTCTCTTTTCCTCCCTTTTGAAAATTGATTTAATGCAGATCAAATCTATATTATTTTTTCCAGTATATTTTTAGGAACTTCATCATAATGGGATAGCTGCATTATATAGTTGCCCCGTCCCTGGGTCTTAGAACGAAGATCGGTTGCATACCCAAACATCTCAGATAGCGGGACATTCGCCCGGATTACCTGTAAGCCTGAACGCATCTCCGTCCCTTCTACCTTACCGCGTCTGGAAGAAATATCACCTATTACATCTCCCATATATTCTTCGGGAACGGTAACCTCCACTTTCATAACCGGCTCCAGAAGTACGGGCTCAGCCTTACTCATGGCTTCCTTAAAGGCAATGGAACCTGCCACTTTAAAGGCCATTTCCGATGAATCCACCTCATGGTAAGAGCCGTCAACCAAGGCCACCCTTACATCTATTACCGGATATCCGCCCAGTACACCGCTTTGCATGGCCTCCCTCACACCGTTCTCAACAGCCGGGATATACTCCCTGGGAATAACCCCGCCAACGATTTTATTGACAAACTCAAATCCTTTACCATGCTCCATCGGCTCCATTTCAATCAATACATGACCATATTGACCATGACCGCCGGTCTGCCTGATGAATCTTCCTTCTGCCCTGACCGACTTGCGGATAGTTTCACGGTATGCCACTTGCGGCCTTCCAACATTGGCTTCGACCTTAAATTCCCTTATGAGCCGATCTACAATGATATCCAGATGCAGTTCGCCCATACCGGCAATAATTGTCTGTCCGGTCTCATGATCAACATAGGATCTGAATGTTGGATCTTCTTCAGCCAGCCGTTGAAGAGCAACTGACATTTTATCCTGTCCGGCTTTGGTTTTCGGCTCAATGGCAACTTGTATAACCGGTTCGGGAAACTCCATCGATTCCAAAATAATGGGATGCTCTTCATCGCAAAGGGTATCTCCTGTTACGGTAAACTTCAGTCCAACCAGTGCAACAATATCACCTGCATAAGCTTCCTTGATTTCCTCCCTTTGACTGGCGTGCATCCGCAAAATACGCCCGATTCTTTCCCTTCTGTTCTTCGTTGCGTTATATATATATGAACCGGACTTCAGAGTTCCTGAATATATCCGCGCAAACACCAGTTTACCTACATACGGATCGATCATAACTTTAAAAGCCAGGACACTTAACGGTTCATCAGCAGATGAATGCATTATAAGTTTCTCATCGGAATCGGGTAAAACTCCCTCAACTGGAGGTATATCAACTGGCGAGGGCAAGTAATCTGTCACAGCATCCAACAAAGGTTGAACTCCTTTGTTTTTGTAAGATGATCCGCATATGACAGGAATAATTTTCGTACTGATGGTTGCCCTGCGGATAGAATCCTTTATCTCCTGCTCGGTCAGTTCCTGCCCTTCCAAGTATTTCATCATTAATTCATCATTTTCTTCCGCTACTACTTCCAACAGCCTGGTTCTATATTCATCAGCCAAATCTTTAAGATCATCCGGAATATCTTTTTCTTCGCTTTGGGTACCCAAATCATCGATATAATATATGGCTTTTTGGCGTACCAGATCTATTATGCCTCGGAAATCATTCTCAGCGCCTATAGGCAATTGAATGGGTACAGGATTGGCCTTCAGCCTTTCCCGTATCATATCAATAACATTAAAAAAGTTGGCTCCTACTATATCCATCTTATTTATATAAGCCAAGCGGGGAACCTTGTATCGGTCAGCCTGACGCCAAACGGTCTCGGATTGGGGTTCCACACCGCCTTTTGCACAAAACACCGCTACTGAACCATCAAGGACTCTAAGGGAACGTTCAACCTCAACTGTAAAGTCCACGTGGCCTGGTGTGTCAATAATGTTTATTAAGAAATTTTTCCATCGCGTTGTGGTAGCGGCAGAAGTTATAGTAATACCCCGTTCCTGTTCCTGCTCCATCCAGTCCATAGTTGCAGAACCTTCGTGCACCTCTCCCATTTTATGAACCTTACCGGTATAGAACAGGATGCGCTCGGTAGTTGTAGTTTTCCCGGCGTCAATGTGTGCCATTATACCTATATTGCGAATTTTATCCAAAGTGACTTCATTATTCATTCTGCCACCTCCTCCCTGTTGCTTGAATCATGTCCTTATCCCACCGCGGTTCAGTATTGCGTACATTATTATATAATACTTCATTACCATCTATAATGCGCAAAGGCCTTGTTGGCTTCTGCCATTCTGTGGGTATCTTCCTTTCTCTTGATAGCATTACCCGTATTATTGGCCGCATCCATAATCTCGCCTGCTAATCTTTCCATCATGGTCCTTTCGCCACGTTCCCTGGCATAGGCAACCAGCCAACGCAGCCCCAGGGCCTGCCTCCTCTCGGGACGAATTTCCACCGGAACCTGGTAAGTAGCACCGCCAACTCTTCTTGCTCTAACTTCCAACACTGGCATCACATTGTTCAATGCCTGCTCAAAAACATCCATGGGGTCCTTACCGGTTTTTTCTCTTATAATATCAAAAGCCCCGTAACAGATTCTTTGGGCGATACCTTTCTCCCCATTCAGCATAACCCCATTTATAAGCTTTGTTACTACAGTGCTTCCATATATAGGATCCGGAAGTACTTCTCTTTTGGGCACATGTCCCTTTCTAGGCATTACATTCCCTCCTTCTCAGTTACTTCCTTAATCGTCGTTACATTATATTACTTCTTAGGCTTCTTAGCACCATATTTTGATCTGCCCTGTTGGCGGTCGACAACACCGGCAGCGTCCAACGCCCCACGAATTATATGGTACCGTACTCCGGGCAAGTCTCTGACTCTGCCGCCGCGGATTAATACCACCGAGTGTTCCTGCAAATTATGCCCAATACCGGGAATATAAGCAGTGACCTCCATACCGTTTACCAGGCGTACTCTCGCAATCTTACGAAGAGCAGAATTAGGTTTCTTGGGGGTATTGGTTCTAACAACGGTACATACACCTCGTTTCTGAGGGGACTCCTTCAAAGCAGGAGCTGATGATTTATACTTAACTTTCTTTCTTGATTTTCGTACCAGCTGATTAATTGTCGGCATCACTCCACCTCCCTTCAAACAGCATCATTTAAAACTGCAGCTGTTGCAGCTCCAACATCAATGCCGCAAACCTGACCTAATTCCTTCATAGAATTCACAGAAATAATGGGTACGTTGTACTTTTCGCATTCTTTCCTTATCTTGCTGCTTATATACTCATCCACATCCGCTGCCAGATAAACTTTTACAGCCTTTCCCGAACTAACAGCCCTTAACGTCTGCTTCATTCCAACGGTTCTGGCTGACGCATTTTTCAGTTCTTCCAACTTAACAACCCCCATCTTTCACGGCGTATTTTTTTATACTAAAAAATAGCACGCTTTGTTATTTTACCATTTCAGTTTTATCATGTCAACAGCTATAATTGAGAAATACACGCTTCTTTTGCATCTTTTCAATTAAGCTTTTATTCCGCTGACAGGGAATTAAAAACAAGGGGGCAATAAATAACCGGCATAATATACTGCCCCCTTGAAATACATGGTCAAACGCTGAACCGTAAGGACATTGCTTTTTTAAAAGCTGGCCAGGGCTGTCTCGGCCTCCTCATCCGCCGGACTATCCTGCGCTTCCTCTATAAGCTCATCTTCGCTGTAAATTTGGATGTCACGATACCTGCTCATTCCAGTGCCTGCAGGAATAAGTTTTCCTATAATAACGTTTTCCTTCAATCCTACAAGGGGATCCAGCTTGCCCTTTATAGAAGCTTCGGTAAGAACCCTGGTGGTTTCCTGGAATGAGGCAGCTGACAGGAATGAATCAGTAGCAAGGGAAGCCTTTGTAATTCCGAGTAACACCCTCTTTGCCACTGCCGGCTGTCCGCCCTGCTCCATGATTCTTTCATTTTCCTTCTCAAATTCAAATATATCGACAAAACCTCCGGGCAGCATATCAGTATCACCTGCATCCTCTACCCTTACTTTACGAAGCATTTGCCGTATGATAATCTCAATATGCTTATCGTTGATATCCACACCCTGGAACCGGTAAACCTTTTGGACCTCCTGCAGCAGATAGGTCTGTACTCCTTTGACTCCTTTGATCTTAAGGATATCATGGGGATTTACAGAACCCTCGGTAAGCTCGTCACCGGCTTCAACCCGCTGGCCATCTGCCACCCTCAGCCGTGAGCCGTAAGGTATAGAGTAAGTTTTGGACTCTCCGTCGCCGGTAGTTATTATAACCTCTCTTCTCTTTTTGGTTTCATTTATTTTTACGGTACCCGAAACTTCAGATATAATAGCCAACCCTTTGGGTTTACGCGCTTCAAACAATTCTTCAACCCTTGGCAGACCCTGGGTAATGTCATCGCCGGCAACACCACCGGTATGGAACGTCCTCATGGTCAGCTGTGTACCGGGTTCTCCTATTGACTGGGCTGCTATAATACCTACCGCTTCACCGATATTAACCGGATCACCGGTTGCCAGGTTAATGCCATAGCATTTCGCACACACACCGTATTCGGTGCGGCATGTGAGAACGCTTCTTATATTAACCGTTTTAATTCCCGCCTTTTCGATCCTTTCAACTTTTTCATGATCTATTACCTCGTTGACAGCTGCAATAACTTCGCCGGTATTGGGATCTATAATGTCTTCAGCGGCATAACGGCCTAAAATCCTGTCGGCCAGGGGCTCTATAACCTCGTTGGCTTCTCTGATCTCCGAAACTTCCAGTCCTCTTATTTCCTCTCCGGCCCGTACAAAACAGTCCTCCTCGCGGACGATAACATCCTGGCTTACGTCCACCAGCCTTCTGGTCAGATAACCCGAGTCAGCGGTACGCAGTGCAGTATCGGCCAATCCCTTTCTTGCGCCGTGAGTTGATATAAAGAACTCCAGTACCGTCAGGCCCTCGCGGAAATTAGCCCTGATCGGCAGCTCTATGATTACACCGGCCGGGTTGGCCATAAGCCCGCGCATTCCGGCTAACTGACGAATCTGGTTAATGCTGCCCCGCGCTCCTGAATGAGCCATCATGTATATCGGATTATAGGAATCCAGGCTGTTCATAAGGGCACTAGTAACCTTGTCGGTGGTTTCATTCCATATGGAAATTATCCTGTTATACCGCTCTTCGTTTGATATAAGTCCGCGCCGGTACTGCCTTTCTATGCGCTCTACCTCATCATCGGCTTCCTTGAGCAATGTCTGCTTCTCCTCCGGTACAACTATATCAGAAACGCTTACAGTGATTGCGCCCTTGGTAGAATAGTGGAATCCCAAATTTTTGATCCTGTCCAGCACAATGGATGTTCCGGTGGTCCCATATTTCCGATAGCACCGATCCACTATCGATTCCAACATTTTTTTGTCAACCAGGGTGTCTATCTCCAGGTCAAATAATTCATCAGGGTTATTCCTGTCCTTAAAACCAAGATCCTGCGGAATAGCTTCATTAAATATTACCCGTCCCGGCGTAACATCAATGAGTCTGGATACCCGTTTTCCATCGATTTCTTTCGTGACACGCATCTTAACACGGGCATGCAGCCCGACTTCGCCTGTCTGGTAAGCCATAATCACTTCATCAGGGCCGGTAAAGACTTTACCTTCCCCTTTTTCACCTTCCCGTTCAATGGTAAGGTAGTAGCTGCCTATAATCATGTCCTGGGTCGGTGATACAACAGGCTTTCCATCCTGCGGCTTAAGCAGGTTGTTTACAGACAGCATAAGGAACCGGGCTTCAGCCTGGGCTTCCACCGAAAGAGGTACGTGGACTGCCATCTGATCTCCGTCAAAATCTGCGTTGTAAGCAGTACATACCAACGGATGTATTTTTAGCGCCCGCCCTTCAACCAGAACAGGCTCAAAAGCCTGAATTCCAAGGCGGTGCAGTGTAGGAGCCCTGTTCAACAGCACCGGGTGATCCTTGATGACCTCTTCGAGAACATCCCATACATCCGGCTTAACCCTTTCCACCATGCGTTTAGCGCTCTTTATATTGTGTGCCAGCCCCTTCTCAACCAGCTTTTTCATGACAAAGGGCTTGAACAGCTCAAGGGCCATCTCTTTAGGCAAACCACACTGGTACATTCTCAGCTCAGGCCCGACCACAATAACAGACCGGCCTGAATAGTCAACCCTTTTGCCAAGAAGATTCTGACGAAACCGTCCTTGTTTACCTTTAAGCAAATCGCTTAAGGATTTTAACGGGCGGTTTCCAGGCCCCGTTACCGGACGCCCTCTTCTTCCATTATCTATAAGAGCATCTACTGCTTCCTGAAGCATTCGTTTTTCGTTTCTTACTATAATATCAGGCGCGCCTAAATCCAGTAATCTTTTCAGCCGGTTATTCCGGTTGATAACCCGGCGATACAGGTCATTCAAATCTGAAGTTGCAAACCTTCCGCCGTCCAGCTGTACCATTGGCCTGAGCTCAGGCGGAATAACGGGTATTACTTCCAGTATCATCCATTCGGGCCTGTTACCCGACTTACGGAATGCCTCAACTACCTCCAGGCGCTTCACTATGCGTACACGTTTCTGTCCGCTGGATTCTTTCAACTGCTCCCGCAGTTCCCTCGATAATTCATCCAAATCAATTTCCTGCAGCAGCTCTTTAACAGCTTCAGCTCCCATTCCGGCACGGAAACGGTTGCCAAAGGTTTCCTCATACTCCCTATATTCCCTTTCAGACAGGAGCTGTTTTTTTACAAGGGGGGTATCGCCCGGATCTATCACAACATAAGAAGCAAAATACAGCACTTTTTCAAGGGACCGGGGCGACATATCCAAAAGAAGCCCCATCCTGCTGGGAATACCTTTAAAATACCAGATATGGGATACGGGAGCTGCCAGTTCTATATGCCCCATACGCTCCCTGCGAACCTTGGATCTGGTAACCTCAACGCCGCATCGATCACATATAATTCCCTTATAACGAACCCTCTTATATTTTCCGCAGTGACACTCCCAGTCTTTCTGAGGGCCAAATATCCTTTCACAGAACAAACCGTCCTTCTCCGGCTTTAAAGTTCTATAATTGATTGTCTCGGGTTTCTTAAGTTCACCTCTCGACCACTCACGAATCCTGTCAGGAGAAGCCAAACCAATTTGCAGAGAGTCAAAATTGTTTAGCTCTATCAAAGCTTTCGCTCCCTTCCTTGTATTAATACTCTTGATCATCATCGAGATCATCCAGTTCGCCTATATCATCGTCGTCTTCCAGCAGCTTGTCATCAAGATCGTCCAACCCCGGAATATCAACAATATCATCAAGATCAAAATCATCCAGTTCATCATCGATGAATTCTCTTTCTTCATCCTCTTTTGGAACCTCATCCTTTTCCCGGCCCTCGATGTTAACATCCAGTTCGTCAATATCATCCTCAACAGCTTCTTTTATGGCAATTTCCTCTTTCTCCTCCGACAGAACCTTTACATCCAAAGCAAGACTCTGCAGTTCCTTTATCAGCACCTTAAATGATTCGGGAACACCGGGTTCAGGAATGTTTTCACCTTTTACTATGGCTTCATATGTCTTCACACGCCCTATAACGTCATCTGATTTTACCGTAAGTATTTCCTGCAAGGTATGGGCGGCGCCATATGCTTCCAGAGCCCAAACCTCCATCTCTCCGAACCTCTGGCCGCCAAACTGGGCTTTTCCGCCAAGAGGCTGCTGTGTCACCAGGGAATAAGGCCCTGTTGAACGGGCGTGTATCTTATCATCTACCAGGTGGGCCAGTTTCAACATATACATATAGCCCACGGTAACACGGTTATCAAATGGTTCTCCTGTCCGTCCGTCATAGAGAATCGTTTTCCCGTCCCTGCTGAAACCGGCTTTTTCCAAAGCATCCATAATGTCATCCTCATTAGCGCCGTCAAATACAGGAGTTGCAACATGCCAGCCCAGCATCCTGGCAGCCAGGCCCAGATGGGTCTCGAGTATCTGGCCTATGTTCATGCGGGACGGAACCCCCAACGGGTTAAGTACTATTTCCAAAGGAGTGCCATCCGGCAAAAAGGGCATATCTTCTTCCGGAAGGATTCGCGATATAACACCCTTGTTTCCGTGGCGGCCGGCCATCTTATCCCCAACCGATATCTTGCGTTTTTGGGCTACATATACTCTGACCATCTGATTGACTCCGGGAGAGAGTTCATCATCGTTGCCCCGGCTGAATACCTTGACATCTACCACAATACCGCCTTCACCGTGGGGAACCCTGAGGGATGTATCCCTTACTTCCCGGGCTTTTTCACCAAATATGGCTCTCAAAAGCCTCTCTTCAGCAGTGAGCTCGGTTTCTCCTTTGGGTGTGACCTTTCCTACCAGTATATCTCCGGCTCTGACCTCGGCACCGATGCGTACGACACCTCTTTCATCCAGATCCTTCAGAGCATCTTCACCGACATTAGGTATGTCCCTGGTTATTTCTTCAGGACCCAGCTTGGTATCACGCGCTTCTATTTCATATTCTTCAATGTGAATAGAAGTATATGCATCATCCTTCACCAGCTTTTCGCTGATCAGGATAGCGTCTTCAAAATTGTAGCCTTCCCAGGGCATAAAGCCTACGAGTACATTTTTGCCCAAAGCCAGTTCTCCCTCATCTGTAGAGGGGCCATCTGCTATAACCTGCCCTTTCTCGACCCGATCACCCGCGTTTACAATCGGACGCTGGTTAATGCAGGTACCCTGGTTGGAACGGGCAAACTTGAGCAGTTTATACACACTTCTGTATCCATTGTCCTCTTCAATAACAATCTGATCGGCAGCAACTTTTCTAACAACTCCGGATTCCTTTGCTATAACTATAACACCTGAATCCCTGGCTGCCTTATGCTCCATACCAGTTCCGATAATCGGAGCTTCCGTACGTACAAGAGGCACGGCCTGACGCTGCATGTTAGAACCCATCAAAGCGCGGTTGGCGTCATCATTCTCAAGAAATGGGATAAGCGCAGTCGCCACGGATACAACCTGTTTTGGCGAAACGTCCATCAGCTCAACCTGTTCCCTGGGCACCTCATAGATCTGGTTTCTCGCCCTTGCAGTAACACGCTGGTCAACAAAATAGCCGTTCTCATCCAGCTTTTCGTTAGCCTGGGCAACAATGTATTCGTCCTCCTCATCGGCAGTCAGATAAACCACCTCGTTGGTTACAACCTTCCTGTTCTGATCCACTTTCCTATAGGGGGACTCAATAAAACCGTACTCATTTATCCGGGCATAAACGCTGAGTGAGCTTATCAGCCCTATATTAGGGCCTTCAGGGGTTTCTATCGGACACATTCTTCCGTAGTGGGAGTAGTGAACATCGCGGACCTCAAAGCCTGCCCGGTCACGGGTTAAGCCGCCGGGACCCAGAGCGCTGAGCCTTCGTTTATGGGTCAGCTCGGCCAAAGGATTGGTCTGATCCATAAACTGGGATAACTGGCTGCTTCCAAAGAATTCTTTAATAGCAGCTACCACAGGCCGTATATTTATAAGAGCCTGGGGTGTAACTACATCAACATCCTGAATAGTCATCCGCTCTTTAACTACCCGTTCCATACGGGACAAGCCAATCCTGAACTGGTTTTGAAGCAGTTCGCCCACAGCACGTAATCGTCTGTTGCCAAGGTGATCAATATCATCAATATGTCCTATATCATTAAACAAATGTACAAGATAATTTATGGAAGCTACTATATCATCCTTAATAACATGTTTAGGTATCAGCGCATCAAGATTCTCCCTAAGCGCTTCCTTCAGCTCTTCCCCCTTCAGTTCCCTGTCCAGTATTTCCTTAAACACCGGATAATGGACCCGTTCATTAATTCCTGCCTCACGGGGATCAAAATCCAGATAATACTTGGCGTCCACAAAATTATTACCGACCAGTTTAACAATCCTTTGATCTTCCAATACTATCTCAACCTGGTTGATCCCTGCGTTTTGTATTTCTTCAGCTGCTGCCCGGCTAATCCTTTCACCGGCTTCAACCAGTATTTCACCCGTTACCGGGGATACAATATCGTTAGCGGATATGCGGCCGTATAGCCTTGCGCTCAATGCAAGCTTTTTATTGAGCTTATACCTGCCTACACGTGCCAGGTCATACCTTTTAGGTTCAAAAAACAGCGAATTGATAAGCTGCTTGGCACTCTCTACTGTTGGCGGCTCCCCCGGCCGTAAACGCTTATAAATTTCCAGCAAACCCTCTTCTTCAGAAACGGTGCTGTCTTTATCCAAAGTAACCGATATTCTTGGATCCTCACCGATAAGGTCCTTGATCTGCGCATTGGTTCCATAACCTAAAGCGCGTAAAAGGACAGTCAAAGGCAGCTTCCTGGTACGATCTATACGAACATATAAAATCTCATTGGAGTCGGATTCATATTCCAGCCAGGCGCCCCTGTTAGGAATAACGGTTGCGGAATATAATTTTTTTGCAGATTTGTCAGTTTGTTCTGAATAATAGACACCCGGGGATCTCACCAACTGACTGACGACAACACGTTCAGCTCCATTTATGATAAATGTGCCCTGCTCAGTCATTAAAGGAAAATCCCCCATGAATACTTCCTGCTCTTTAACTTCGCCTGTTTCTTTATTGATAAGCCTGACTCTAACTTTCAGCGGGGCCGAATAATTAATATCCCTTTCTTTACATTCTTCAACTGTATATTTGGGGTTGTTTTCTAACCTGTAGTCAACAAATTCAAGTACTAAATTTTCGGTATAATCAGTTATGGGAGATATATCGTTGAATACCTGCCTTATACCTTCTTCCAAAAACCATCGATACGAATTCTTTTGAACTTCAATCAGATTGGGTATGTCTAAAACTTCATCAATCCTTGAATAACTCATCCTGGTTCTCTTGCCGATTTGGACTGGATGTACCATATTATTATATCACCCCTTAAGTTTATTAAAACAGTAGGAATAAAAAAACAGCAAAAACCCCCCTTTCCCGGGTTTTTGAGTATATGCATCTACTACCGGTTATTTTAATTATTCCCTTGAAATTTATACTCTATTCAGTGTAAAATATAATTAATGAAAAATATGAATATGAGATACCTCCGTGCCTATTAATGCAATTTTCAATGTTATCATATATATTTGCGGATGTCAATAGGCTTTTTTTATTTTTTGGCACTTTTTTAGAGAAGTCCAACAAGTGTGTCCGGGGAAGATCTTTATGTTGGAACATTTCTGGCACAGCAGCAAAATAACATAAAAGCCGCATTCATAAAAAAGAAGCCCCCTCAGATATTTAATCCACAGGGACTTCTTTCTAAAATTCGTTTTGACAGCATCAACATCAATTCCGGAAACTAATGAGCCTGAATACCAGTGTCATCAGAGCATTCGATGCCGAAGCAGCAAAGAACTCTATGTGTTATTTCAACTCAACTTTAGCGCCTACTTCTTCGAGTTTAGCCTTAGCAGCTTCAGCTTCCTCCTTGCTGACAGCTTCTTTAACTGCTTTTGGCGCACTCTCTACCAGTTCCTTGGCTTCCTTAAGCCCCAGGCTTGTTAATTCGCGGACAACCTTGATGACCTTAATCTTTTCTGCACCAAAGTCGGTAAGGATTACATCAAATTCCGTCTTTTCTTCTTCAGCAGGGGCAGCAGCAGCGCCTGGAGCAGCTGCAGCAGCTACGGCAACAGGAGCAGCAGCGCTGACACCAAATATATCCTCCAATTCCTTTACTAACTCTGCCAGTTCCATAACATTCATATTCTTAATGGCTTCAATAATTTGATTCTTATCCATGTTAAATTACCTCCTAATTTTTATTTTTTGATTTTTGTTTAAGATCCAAAAGTTTCAGTTTTCAAAAAATTTTCATAAATATTGTGTTCTTCATTACGCTTCTTTTTGACCTTTCACGGCGTCCAGAGCATATACAAATGCTCTCATAGGACCGCTGAGTACGCTCAGGAAATTTGCAACAGGAGCATTCATGCTGCCCAGCATCTTGGCAATGAGTTCTTCCTTGGACGGAAGCTTGGCCAGCGCTTTAACGCCCTCGGCATCAATAACTTTACCGTCCACAATTCCAGCCTTAAACTCCATTTTCTTTAAATTATTTATGTTTTCTGAAAGAATCTTGGCTGGAGCAACCGGCTCATCAATGCCAAAAGCTATGGCGGTGGGTCCTTCCAAAATGGGGATTATACCTTCTATCCCCAGCTCCCGGGCCGCTATTTCTATCAATGTATTCTTATAGACTTTATAGACTACTCCGGCTTCACGGAACTGTTTTCGAAGATTATTTGCCTCTTCAACCGTTAAGCCCCGATAATCAACGAATATGGCGCTTTTTGTATTTGACAGCCTGTCCTTCAGCTCTTCGACAACCTGAACCTTTTCAGCTTTTGCTGGCATTTCGGCTACACCTCCTTACTTGAATAAAAAACAAAACCCCCTTACCGCATAGTAAGAGGGTATTATTTACCCATTCTTATCCTACCTCGGCAGGCTGTAATAACATTTAAGCATTCGCACCTACTGTCTGCGGTAAGTATTACTTAAAGTTTATAGAACATATAAACTCTTTATAAATTTAATTAAAACCTCACCGGATTAACTTTTATCCCCGGTCCCATTGTACTGGACAATACAACACTTCTCAGATAAGTACCCTTTGCAGCTGCGGGCTTTGCCCGAATTATGGCTTCCATTAACACCTGCAGATTCTCAGTAAGCTTTTGTTCATCAAAGGATGCCTTTCCAATCGGTACATGTATAATCCCGGTCCTGTCAACACGATACTCTACTTTACCGGCCTTAATATCCCTGACAGCTTTGCCCACTTCCATGGTAACTGTACCGGATCTGGGATTAGGCATTAAACCACGAGGCCCAAGGATTCGGCCCAATCTTCCTACAACTCCCATCATATCAGGTGTTGCTACACATACATCGAAATCCAGCCAGTTTTCATTCTGTATTTTCGCTACCAACTCTTCAGCGCCGACAAAATCAGCACCCGCTTCTTCAGCTTCTCTGGCTCTGTCACCTTTCGCAAAAACCAATACTCTAACGGTTTTTCCTGTGCCGTGGGGTAAAACTACAGTACCCCGTACCTGCTGATCGGCATGCCTGGGGTCAACACCTAATCTGACAGAGGCCTCAATAGTCTCATCAAACTTGGCGTTTGCAGTCTGCTTTACAAGCTTTACTGCGTCTTCGGGATCGTACAGTACGGTACGATCAACCAGCTTAAAATTCTCTTGATACCTTTTTCCTTTCTTCATAATTCATCCTCCTTGTGGTAATAACGGAGAAAAAAATTCCCTCCCACATTAATGACTAATCTTCAACGGTAATACCCATGCTTCGGGCAGTACCTGCAATCATATTCATTGCAGTTTCCACACTCGATGCATTTAAATCGGGCATTTTAAGTTCAGCAATCTCCCTTATTTGCTGTTTAGTAATTTTAGCTACTTTTTCACGATTCGGAACTCCTGATGCCTTTTCAATTCCCGCAGCTCTTTTTATGAGAACAGCTGCCGGAGGAGTCTTGGTAATAAATGAAAATGATCGATCCTGATATACTGTTATAACAACCGGAATAATTAAACCGGCCTGTTTTGCTGTCCTTTCATTAAAATCTTTGCAAAATGCCATAATATTAACACTATGCTGACCCAAAGCAGGACCTACCGGGGGGGCAGGAGTAGCTTTTCCAGCAGGAATTTGTAATTTTATCATACCAACAACTTTCTTTGCCATATTTGCACCTCCTTACTTACTTCATATCTTTTGAATCTGGTTATATTGCAATTCAATAGGCGTCTCCCTGCCAAACATTGAAACCAATACCCTAACCTTTTTCCTATCAGGATAAATCTCTTCAATAACCCCGATAAAGTTTTCAAGAGGACCTGAAGTAACACGTACGTTATCGCCCACTTCTACATCAAGCTGAATGGGAATCTCTTCCACACCCATTAACCGTACCTCTTCGGGAGTAAGGGGTATGGGCTTGGAACCCGGGCCTACAAAACCTGTCACTCCCCTTGTATTGCGTACAACATACCATGAATCATCGGTCATGATCATTTTGACCAGCACATAACCTGGAAATATTTTTCTCATGACAGACTTTCGCCGGCCATTTTTAAACTCGATCTGTTCCTCCATAGGAACTTTCACTTCCAGGATCCAATCTTGCAGACCGCGATTCTCCACCATTTTCTCTATATTCGCCTTTACCTTATTCTCATACCCCGAATAAGTATGAACCACATACCACTTAGCATCATCATTAACTTTTTCTGACATAAACCAAGGGCCAGATTTGTATCCCGGCCACCCCTCCTCCTTTACATCACGAAATCAGCTTCAGGAGTTGGCCCAGTATTAAATCCACCACACCCACAACTATAGCAAAAGCAACAATAAACACTATAGTTGCAATAGTTGAATTAATAAGCTCTTTCCTGCTAGGCCATGATACTTTTTTCAGTTCTGAAATAACTTCGCGAAAGTATTTTACAATACTCCTTCTTCGCTTTTTTGTCTTTACTTCAGGTTTATTTTTACTGGCTCTTGCCATTTTTGTCACATCCTTATACTTACACCTTTTATCTGCTCATATACCTAACGTGTTTCCCTGTGAACAGTATGGGTTCTGCAGAACTTACAATACTTCCTGAGTTCCAACCTGTCGGAATCATTGTTCCTGTTCTTTGTAGTATTGTAGTTGCGCTGTTTGCATTCAGCACAGGCCAGAGTAACCTTTACCCTCATCCTTTACACCTCACTTCAGTTGTAACTGCAAATCCATTCCCAAAACAGCATGGCGAAACTTTCATCTTCATCGGCGATTTTCCTGTTTCGCCGCTAATCGGCTCACCTGCTTAGATTTATACCATTCAAATTTACCATATAAATTTTACATTGTCAATCAGCTTTTTTCAAGGACTTTTTTGTGTTGCTGCTCCTACAGCTTCCGGACAAGCCATCCCCATCATATTTTTTATGTGCATCTCCGGCTGTACCCGGGACAAAAAAACGCAGGCCACCGCCTGCGTTTTCTGCCATACGTACGTTATCAGCAATAACGCATGTTCAGATTATTTAATGACCTGTGTAACGGCTCCGGCACCTACAGTCCTGCCGCCTTCCCTGATGGCA
>LFRM01038185.1_pt1 | contig 21961 bp, 21 predicted proteins | sample 618341 | NCBI WGS metagenome assembly LFRM01 (sample SAMN03654438, study PRJNA283298) | anaerobic digester metagenome | isolation source: pool of bioreactors CSTR01a, CSTR02a, and CSTR03a thermophilic anaerobic... | place: Denmark: Kgs. Lyngby | collected 2014-05-21 | reverse complement strand
CCGATCCAAAAACAGGAGCCTGTGGCAGTGTGTTGTGCATTCAGGCCAATAAAAAAATAAATCATCATACAAGAATTACGTCGGGTGTTTTGGAGCAGGCGTGCGCAGAAAAACTGCGCCATTTTTTCAGGGAACGCAGGAAAGGATCAAAATTATGAACGCAAGTGCAGAACATCACAACAAGAAAGACAAAACCCAGGAAGAAATTGAACGTTTAAACGATGTGCAGATTTTGCTGGATGAGGCCGATGACGTCCCCGTGCCCATTTCTGTCTACGAAGACCCGATTGGTTTGTACCTGCTTTCTCCATCAGGTGCCTTGCAAGATCCGGGCAAGCTGGCGCTGGCTGAAAAACGGCTGACTAAAATGGGCTTCAAGGTCAAACTGGACAAAGCGGCAGATGCCAGGGACTTGCGTTTTGCCGGCACCGATAAACAAAGGGCCCATGCGTTTTCCCGTGCGGCTAAAGACAGCAGCACGGTAGTTATGGCCACCCGTGGCGGATATGGTATTAGCCGGATCTTGCACCAGATTGATTGGAAGTTGCTTGAAAACAACCCCAAGAAATATATCGGTTACAGTGACTTTACCGCTTTCAATCTGGCGCTGCTGGCAAAAACCGGCTTAAGCAGTTATACCGGACCTGCCGCGGTATCCGATTTTGGCAATAAAAAAATAGATGACCTGACTGCTGAGATTTTTGTGGAAAGCATGCGTGGCGAGCTGGAAATCTTAAGTTTTGAATCGCCTGGCTCAGATGCTGTCGATGCAAGGGGAACGCTTTGGGGTGGCAACCTGGCCATGCTTGCATCACTGGTGGGTACGCCTTATTTGCCCAAGATCAAAAACGGCATTCTGTTTTTTGAAGATGTGGGCGAGCATCCTTACAGAGTTGAGCGAATGTTGACGCATTTGTTGCATGCCGGTATTTTACAAAAGCAGAAAGCCATTGTACTGGGACATATTACCGATTACAAATTAACCGAAAACGATAACGGCTACGATATGCCCCATGTGATCAAGTGGCTGAAAGAGCAGGTGAATGTGCCGGTTGTGTATGGTCTGCCTTATGGCCATGGTGATGTCAGGGTCACGTTGCCGATTGGTAAAAAAGTGGGGGTTGCCACGGAAGACGGTATGGCTTATTTGGTACTCGATGAGCACGAACACGTTGATGAGCCAGGGCACGCTCATGATATTAGTGGCGAACAAGGGCGTTTTCACGAAGGTGTGCACTTGCATATACATGATGAGCCTAAGCCTTCCAGTAAGGAAAAAACCGGAAAAAAGAAGAAAAAATAATCATCAATTATTGAAAAAAGGCCTTGTTTTCAATAATTAAGGCCTTATTTTGTTAAAATTGGTCTCATATCCAACTTTGAAATGTCTTTTCCTCCTGGAAAAGGCATTTTTCTTTGCAAGCAACTTTTTCATTAAAATTTATCGTGATCTCTACAGCAAATCTTACCATCCAGTTCGGACCCAAACCCCTGTTTGAAAATGTCAGTGTTAAATTCGGTGGAGGCAACCGTTATGGCCTGATCGGTGCCAATGGCTCCGGTAAATCCACGTTCATGAAAATCATTGGGGGTGACCTTGAGGCGAGCTCTGGTAATGTTTCGCTGGATCCGGGTGTACGCCTGGGTAAATTGCGTCAGGATCAATTTGCCTACGAAGAAATTCGCGTGTTGGATGTGGTCATGATGGGCCACCTTGAAATGTGGGAAGCCATGAGCCAGCGTGATGCCATTTACGCCAATCTTGAAGCCACCGATGATGATTACATGCGTGCTGCCGAGCTGGAAGCCAAGTTTGCCGAATACGATGGCTATACGGCAGAGGCCCGTGCGGGTGAATTGTTGCTGGGGCTGGAAATTCCCGTTGAACAGCATACTCTGCCCATGAAGGAAATTGCACCGGGCTGGAAACTGCGGGTGTTGCTGGCGCAAGCCCTGTTTTCCAACCCCGATGTCCTGCTGCTTGACGAACCTACCAACAACCTGGATATCAATACCATTCGCTGGCTAGAGGGGGTGCTTAACGGTTACCAAAGCACCATGATCATCATCAGTCACGACCGTCACTTCCTGAACCAGGTCTGTACCCATATGGCTGATCTCGATTATGGTGAAATCCGTATTTATCCGGGCAATTATGACGATTACATGCTGGCCTCTACCCAGGCCCGTGAAAGGCTGGTCAGCGACAACGCAAAGGCCAAAGAGCGCGTTACCGAGTTGCAAGACTTTGTGCGTCGTTTTGCCGCCAATAAATCCAAGTCCCGCCAGGCCACTTCGCGCCTGAAGCAAATTGACCGTATCAAGTCGGAAACCGTTGANNCGGAAACCGTTGAAGTCAAACCTTCATCACGCCAGAACCCTTACATCAGGTTTGAGCAGGAGAAAGTCCTGCATCGCCTGGCAGTAACGGTTGATAAAGTCAGCAAGGCTTTTGATGAGCCGGTTATTAATAATTTTTCGGCCATGATAGAAGCGGGCCAGAAAATTGCCATTATTGGTGCCAATGGCGTGGGTAAAACAACACTATTAAGAATGTTTGCCGCCGATCTGCAACCTGATAGCGGTACCGTTAAATGGTCTGAAAATGCCGATATTGGCTACATGGCCCAAGACGTTTCCGACTATTTCCAGACAGACATTAATGTGTTTGACTGGATGGGGCAGTACCGCAAGCCGGGCGATGAAGACCAGGCAATCCGCTCGGTCTTGGGGCGTTTGCTGTTTTCTGCCGATGATATTGTCAAACAGGTCAAGGTTTTGTCAGGGGGTGAGAAAAACCGTATGACATTCGGTCGCCTAATGCTTGGACGGCATAATGTGCTGCTGTTAGACGAACCCACCAATCACCTGGATATGGAATCCATCGAATCGTTGCAGTTTGCACTTGAAAAATACGCGGGCACGCTAATCTTTGTTTCGCATGACCGTGAATTCGTGTCAGGCCTGGCTAATCGTATTATTGAAATCATGCCAAATGGCGAGATTATTGATTACCAGGGTGGTTACGAGGACTACCTGGCTTCACGTGGCATTGAGGGTTAATGAAGACACTGTCTGGGTCATTCTCATTTGAAGAAGATATTAAAAAAAGCCGTTTTATTGCGCATGCAATGCCGGTTTCTTCTTCAGAAGAGGCGCTTGGTTTTTTCTCCCGGCTGCATGCGCCCGAGGCAACGCACAATTGCTGGGCTTTCAAAGTAGGCCAAAACTATCGTTTTAATGACGATGGAGAGCCAGGCGGGACAGCCGGGCGGCCTATTTTGCAAGCCATAGAAGGGCAGGACCTGACCAATGTCGCGGTCTTGGTTATTCGATATTTTGGCGGTATCAAACTGGGTACGGGTGGTTTGGTACGAGCCTATGGGGGGTGTGCGGCCAAATGCCTGCGCCTGGCACCTCAGGTTGAGATTATAGAAACGAAAACCGTGATTTGTTCTTGTCTGTTTTCGGAAATGGCCCTGGTAAAGTCACGCATTGCCCAGACTGAAGCCAATATTGTTGATGAAATATATACGGATACGGGTATTACCATGACCCTTGAAATACCCTTGGGGCAAATTGAACCCCTTGAGCAGGTTTTCGTTAACCTGACCAAGGGCAAGGGGCAGTGGTATTTTCCTGATGAAATAGGGCAGCCTTAAGGTAATAAGGTCTGTTACTGCGATTGCCATCCGTCTTCTTTGCCAAGTCAGGTGGCAAAGGTCAGGCAAGATCAGGCCTGGTTTTGTTCGTCGGATTTGGCTTGTGCGGTAGCTATTTCCTGGTGCACTTTTTCCATATCAATTTCCTGGATCTTGGTTAGCAGTTCATCCAGTTGACTGGGTGACAGTGCGCCTGCCTGTGAAAACATCAGGACTTTTTCACGAAAAACCATCAAGGTCGGGATAGAGCGGATTCTTAGTGCGCCAGCCAATTCCTGTTCTTCTTCGGTATTGATTTTGGCAAATTCAATGTTCGTGAATTTTTCAGAGGCCTTTTCAAAAACCGGTGCAAATTGACGGCAAGGGCCGCACCAGGGTGCCCAGAAATCAATAATAAGGGTGTTATCGTCTTTGATGGCAGACTCAAAGGTTGCCTGGGTTAATTCTTTAATGGCCATGATGAGTGATCCTGAAGTTAAACCTGTATAGTAACTGTAAATGTGGGCCAAGGGCATTTAATTAAAGTTGAATTTTTTTATCGCTTCCATAGCTAAACGATTAAGGCAGCACTACAGGCTTGCAATGCCGGCTTTGTTTTGCAAATGGAGCGATATGCCGTTGGCCAGAATATAGCGTTAACGCCTGTTAAAACATTTGTTTATTCCAGAACAAACCGGATAATAAACAACGCGGCAACAATAACGCTGGCAATATGCAGTTCTTTCATCCTGCCCGTTCCTATTTTCATGACGACATAGCTGATAAAGCCAAAAGCAATGCCTTCGGCGATGGAGTATGTAAAGGGCATGATAATCGCGGTTAAAGAAGCGGGAATGGCTTCGGTAACATCGGTCCACTCCACTTCGGTCAGGTCCCTGACCATTAGGCCAGCGACATAAAGCAGGGCAGGTGCGGTTGCATAAGCGGGCACTACGCTGGCCAGTGGCGCAAAGAACAGGCATAGCAGGAACAAAATGCCAATGACCAGGGCAGTCATTCCAGTACGGCCACCTGCCTGCACACCTGCGGCGCTTTCCACAAAGGCAGTGGTGCTGCTGGTGCCAATTAGTGAGCCGGCCAAAATGGCACTGCTATCGGCAAACAGGGCGCGGCCCAGTTTGTTGGGTTTACCTTCAGGTAACAGATTGGCCCGTTTTGCCACGCCAATCAGGGTGCCGGTAGCGTCAAAAACCTCTACCAGTACAAATACCAGAATAACGTTGAGGAAACCCTGGTTCAGCACGCCGGCAATATCAAGCTGCAGGAAAGTGGGCGCAACGCTGGGTGGCATGGAAACAATATCTGAAATGGGTGGGCTATAACCCAGGATGGCCGATAAGACAGTAATGGCCAGAATGCCGATCAAAATAGCACCCTTGATTTTCATTGCATCCAGAACGGCAATAATAAAGAACCCCAGGATGGCCAGCAATACCGTGGGCGAGCTTAAATCCCCCTGGGAAACCAGGGTGGCATCATTGGCGACTACAATACCGGCCGATTTAAGGGCAATCAGGGCCAGAAACAGACCAATGCCCGCAACAATCGCAGCCCTGAGCGACTTGGGAATGCCTTCAATAAGCCATTTTCTCAAGCCGGAAGCTGAAAGAATCAGGAAAATCACGCCCGATACGAAGACGGCACCAAGGGCCTGTTGCCATGTATAGCCCAGGGCACCCACCACTCCGAATGCAAAAAAAGCATTCAGTCCCATGCCTGGTGCCATGCCGATGGGCCAGTTGGCCAAAAACGCCATGATGAAGCAACCCAGGGCTGCTGCCATGCAAGTGGCCACAAATACGGCACCTTTGTCCATCCCGGTGGTCGCCAGGATTTCTGGATTGACAAAGATAATATAGGCCATGGTCAGGAAAGTGGTAACACCTGCCAGAACCTCGGTTCGGGCATCGGTTGAATGTTCCCGTAGCTTAAACAGTGACTCAAGCATGGGCATTACTCCTATTTAATGTAGAACAACGTGTAAAATACGTACTTTAACGTACACGGCGTATCCTTCATAAATAAAAAGGCGTCTGGTTTGGGTATTTACACACTTGCGTCTTTAATAAGCAACACAATGATTTTGTCGGGCACCAGGGATGGTGCCGCAAGAAAGTTGCTGCCAGCGTTCCATTTGGCATAAAACGGCTGTTTTTAATTTGAAATAATGAATATTATCGGTTTTGAAAGTTCCTGTGATGAAACAGGCGTGGCAATTGTCAACACTGAAACGGGTTTGCTGGCGCATGCCTTGCATAGCCAGATTGCAATGCACCAGGCTTACGGTGGAGTGGTGCCCGAGCTGGCCTCACGTGACCATATCCGGCGCGTCTTGCCTTTAACCCGTGAAGTCCTTGAAAAATCAGGTTTAACCACCAAGGATATCAATGCGGTTGCCTACACGGCCGGCCCCGGTCTTGCCGGTGCTTTGCTGGTTGGCGCATCGGTGGCACAGGCTTTTGCCTGGACACATAGTTTGCCCGCCATTCCCATCCATCACCTTGAGGGACATTTGCTTTCGCCCATGCTGGCAGATGAGGTTCCCGAATTTCCTTTTGTGGCCTTGCTGGTTTCCGGTGGGCATACACAAATTATGCGGGTAAATGGAGTTGGGCAGTATGAGCTGTTAGGTGAAACCCTTGATGATGCGGCCGGAGAAGCCTTTGACAAATCGGCCAAGCTTATGGGCTTGCCTTATCCGGGTGGGCCTGCGCTTTCCAGGCTGGCCGAAAAGGGTGATCCTGCCGCTTATGTCTTGCCGCGTCCCATGATGCATAGCCCTGATCTTGATTTCAGTTTCAGTGGTCTGAAAACAGCGGTGTTAACGACGCTGCGCAAAATAGAGCAAACGGGTCCTTTGAGTGAGCAGGATAGGGCAAACCTGGCTGCCTCGGCGCAACAGGCTATTGTGGATGTGCTGGGCTATAAGGTCATTAAGGCCATGAAACAAACCGGGCTTAAAAGACTGGTGGTGGCGGGGGGCGTGGGGGCAAACAGCCAATTGCGCAGTTATTTGCGTAGCGAGATGGCCAAACAGGGTGGGCAGGTGTTCTTCCCGCCACTGGCTCTGTGCACTGATAATGGTGCCATGATTGCGCATGCCGCCGCAGAACGGGTAAAGGCGGGGCTGGTTGATATAAGCAGCAGTGCTTATACATTTAGCGTAAGGCCCCGTTGGGACCTTTCCGAGGTTTAGTGGCGGTGCCTGTTTTTTTGGCCCAGCCTGGTTTCAGTTCCTGCCAGCAGGTTGGCAATGTTTTTCTTGTGCTTGTAAATAAGCATGATTGAAATAAGGCAAATAACCCAAAATATTTCAGGAAGTTTATGCCAGGCAATCTGGTCGCCAGCATAGTAGTAAAAAGGTGCGAAAATGGCGGCAATAATGGCTGCCAGCGAAGAGTACCTGAAAAATACCGCAATGATAATCCAGGTTGCCAGGGTGGCCGTGGCAAGCCAGGGCTGAATGGCAAGCAGGATGCCGATGGCGGTTGCCACGCCTTTTCCACCCTTGAACTTAAGGAAGACAGAATACAAGTGTCCAAGGAAAACAGCCAATGCAACCAGAGCAATACCGGTTACGGTAAGGTTAAGTTCCGGTGCAAACTTAATGGCAAGATATACTGCCAGCCATCCCTTGAAAGCATCACCGGCAAGAGTAAGTGCGGCGGCCAGTTTGTTGCCGGTCCTGAGTACATTGGTGGCACCCGGGTTACCTGAACCAAATGTTCTTGGATCTTTCAGGCCAAATAATTTACTGGTAATAATGGCAAAAGGGACTGACCCTGCCAGGTAGGCTAAAATAATGGCAAGAATGCCAGCCAGTATGGTGTTCATCGGGATTCCTTCTTTTTATCAAGTGCAGATTATAAACAGGAAAGTTTTTGTTTTTAAGTCGCTAAGTGATTTTTTTGGATAATATCTGCAAGATGTAATTCAAACAAGTTCATTCGGGGTATATTGTTTTAAAATGCAATAAGCTGATTATAAAAATAATGAGTAAGTCAACTTTTATTCTGGGGTTGAAATTTTCCAACCCATCATTTATTGGGTTTTTTTTCTGGTTTGGAACATATGAAGCGAATTTTAGTCTCTAATGATGATGGATATAACGCAAAAGGCGTTGAGTTACTGGCAGAGGCGTTACGATCGTTCGCGGAAGTCATTGTCATTGCACCAGAAACCAATCATAGCGGTGCTTCCAATTCACTAACACTAACTCGCCCGTTAACCGTGCGGCAGGCGGCCAATGGTTATTACTACGTTAATGGTACGCCCTCCGACTGTGTGCATATTGCCTTGACAGGCATCCTCAAGCATAAACCTGATCTGGTGGTTTCAGGTATTAACAATGGCGCCAATCTTGGTGAAGATACGCTGTATTCAGGCACGGTTGCGGCTGCCGCCGAAGGGTATCTGTTCGGAATTCCTTCCATCGCTTTTTCCCTTACCGAGCGCAACTGGCCCCATCTTGAAGCTGCTGTTGAAATAGCGGCTTATATTGTCAGGCATCAGCTGGAGCAGCCTCGCCAGGCCCCTTGCCTGCTTAGTGTGAACATTCCGCCCTTGCCAAAGCACGAGCCTGAAAATATCCGGGTTGCCCGTCTGGGACGCCGCCATCCCTCTCAGCCGGTTATTGAAGCAACCAATCCCAGTGGCGAAACCATTTACTGGATTGGCCCTACCGGTGAAGTGGCCGATGCCGGCAGTGATACCGATTTTGGCATTATCAACCAGGGAAAAATATCAGTTACACCTTTGCGGCTTGACTTGACGCACTATGACGAGTTAGGCATTACCCATGATTGGCTGGAGGGTTTATGCGTAAACCCATAGACGATCTTGTGGTTTATGGTAATAAAAATGTAAGAGAGGTTAAAAAAACCTCATCATTCGGTCCGCCAGCGGTAAATAAAATTAAAATTACCCCAACCAATAGCAATACAAGGATTTTGTCGGGTGCCCAGTCTTTTTCTTACGGGCAAAGTAGTATTGCCAGTCAGCTTAAGCCGGGCGTGGCGGNNCAACAGGAGGTCCCATGAATCTCGGATTGAATTCTGATAGATTGCGACACCAGATGGTCACGCGCCTGAAGCAAAAAGGCATCACGGACATGCGGGTATTGGCGGCCATGCAGGCGGTACCCCGGCATATATTTGTTGATCAGGGGTTGGCCAGCAGGGCATATGAAGATGCCGCGTTGCCAATTGGGTTTTCCCAAACCATTTCCCAGCCCTGGATTATTTCCAGAATGCTGTCTATTGTGTGCGAGGACAGAAACCCGAAAAAAGTGATGGAAATTGGTACGGGCTGTGGTTATCAGGCTGCGGTAATGGCTCACCTGTTTCCTGTTGTTTACAGCATAGAGCGAATAAAAGGCCTTTATGACATGGCGCGCGAGCATTTACGTGATTTGCGACTGGTTTCCAAAGTCAGCCTTACATTCGGAGACGGTATGCTTGGGTTGCCGGCTTACGCGCCCTTCGATGCCATTGTCATCGCGGCTGCCGGCATGGAAATCCCGGGCGTATTGTTATCTCAGCTTAGTGTGGGGGGCAGGTTGATTGCCCCTGAAGGCACCAGCAATCAAAGACTGGTTCTTATAGAAAGAACCGGACAAGACACTTGGGATCGAACTGAACTTGAGGCAGTGCGCTTCGTTCCGTTACGGTCAGGTATACAATCTTAGTTGGAGAATTTTTGCCTTAATTATTTAATTGGCAAACTGGATATTATGAATATGCATTCGTTCAGAAGAAAGTCATTGTTATTGGGTACCGTGTTCATGGCAGCAGTACTTGCCGGTTGTGGCGGTACAGGTAAGGCACCGGTGTCCAGCCTTGGCGGTGGTGGTGCCTCTGCAGGGCAATATGTAGTGCAAAGAGGCGATACGCTTTACAGTATTTCACGCAGGTATAACGTGAGTGTTGCCCAACTGAAATCACTGAATAATATATCAGATCCCTCTCAACTCGAGGTGGGGCAACGTTTGCGTATTTCATCTTCAAGTGTGGCAAGCAGTTCAGGCAATACCGCCAATGCGCCTTCTGCCGGCAGTGTATCAACATCGGCACCCAAGGCCAGTGATGCGGGCCTGGTTTCCTGGATGTGGCCACTCAAGGGTAATATTATCACCGGCTATTCCAGTTCAACCCGTGGCATAGATATTGCGGGTAATGTGGGTGATCCGGTTTATGCGGCAGCATCAGGAACAGTTTCTTATGTGGGTAACGGTTTGCGTGGTTTGGGTAATCTTATCCTGATATCACATGGCAATGGTTTTATTACCGCTTATGCACATAACAGCAAGTTGCTGGTTAAAGACAAGCAAAGGGTGGGTAAAGGTGAAAAAATTGCTGAAGTCGGTCAGTCTGACACCACTTCACCTCGATTGCATTTTGAAATCCGCCGTAATGGTCAGCCGGTCAACCCCTTGTCTTATTTGCCAAAATAAAGTTTGTTTATGCTTTCTACCCTTGTTTTTGACCTTGAAACCATTCCCGATGCACAGGGACTCCGTAGCCTGAATGGCTGGGAGCCGGATATGCCCGATACCGAAGTTATTGAGCGTGCCACGGACATCAGGATAGCGCAAACCGGTTCTGATTTTTTCCCCCTGCATTTGCAAAAAATTGCCGTGATTGGCTGTGTTTTTCGTGATGATAACGGGTTCAGGGTTAAAACATTGGGCAAGCCAGACGATGATGAGGCAGCGCTTATTAACGGTTTTTTTAAAACCATCGAACGTTATACGCCACGGCTGGTTAGCTGGAATGGCAATGGTTTTGATCTGCCCGTCTTGCATTACCGAAGCCTGATTCACGGTATTCAGGCGAGCCGGTATTGGGATATGGGTGAAGAAGATCGCGATTTTAAATATAATAATTACATTAGTCGCTATCACACCCGTCATATAGATTTAATGGATTTACTGGCCAAGTATAACGGCCGTGCCAACGCGCCATTAGACCAACTGGCCAAACTTTGCGGTTTTCCTGGCAAGCTGGGTATGGATGGCGGGCAGGTTTGGCCGGCCTGGCAAGCGGGTAAAGCCGATGAGGTGCGAGCCTATTGCGAGACCGATGTCGTGAATACCTGGCTGGTTTATTGCCGTTTCCGTTTTATGCGCGGAGAAATAGACCAAATTGCCTATGATCGTGAGGTGGAGCTGGTTCGGCAGACTCTTGAGGAAATCAATGCCCCTCATTGGCAGGAATATCTGGCTGCCTGGAGTAAATAAAGAAAAAACNNCCTGCTGCCTGGAGTAAATAAAGAAAAAACAGGCAAAAACGGGGTGCAGATATAATAAACTTTCGTTTCTCCAGTAATCAATTGAAAATACTCTGCCATAAGTGCAATTGGTTTGAAACGGGTTATGCCTCAAAATGGCTTCACGTTATCAGTTAACACAAAGGAGCACCATTATGGCTAAGTCAATTTCTTCATTCGTTGTTAAATCTCTTACTGTGGCCACCGCAGCCTTGGCGATCGGTTCGGCATTTTCTGTTGCTACTGCCCAGCCACAGGATGCTGATGCCCGTCCTGGCATGAACCAAAGAATGGGCGATGGGTATGGCCAATTCAAAGGTGAGCGTGGCTATCATAAGTATCATGGCCAAAAAATGAATGCTCAAGCTGCAATTGTCATTCCCGGTTTTGGCCCTGCAGATCAGAAGCTGGTTGATGACCTGAAACTGAACGATGAGCAAAAAACCAAGCTGCAAGCTGCCCTTGAGGTTAAAAACCAGGCGCGTGGCGAACACCGTGACATATTCAAGAAAGTGTTTGATCTTCGCAAGCAGCAAATAGAGTCTGGCAAGCTTGATCCTAAAGCTTTGCTGGAAGCCGAGAAAGAATTGCGTGCCACTATGCAGGAAAAACGTGATGCACACCAGGCCCAATGGCTGGCTTTGTGGGACAGTTTTACACCTGAACAGCAGGCAACGGTGGGTAAATACTATCAGGAGCGTGCCCGGAAAATGCAAGAGCGTAGGCAAGAGCGTCAGGAAAAACGTGAGCAACGTATGGAAAACAGAGGTAAACAGGCACCGGCTGAACAGGCTGAAGCAAAGTCCTGATTTATTGAATAGTTGTACCACTTAGTATCTATCCTCTCTTTTATCCCGGTTTTTAACCGGGATTTTTTTATGTTTTGCATGGCTTCGTTCACTTGTGTCCATGCTTGAATTTACAATAGGTGCTTCGTTTGGATTGGAACAGTCATGTCTGAAGTATTGTCTATAGAATCATTGGATCTTGAGGCACGTGGCATAGCACGTCGTGAAGGAAAAACCATTTTTGTTCAGGGTGCGCTTCCCACAGAGGTGGTTGAAGCCACTATTCTAAGAAAGAAGCCCTCTTATGAAATTGCACGCACGCAGCGGGTATTGAAGGAGTCCAGCCTGAGGGTCAAGCCCCGTTGCCCAAATTTTGGCATGTGCGGTGGCTGTGCCATGCAGCACCTTGATACTTCCACTCAGGTGGCGGTCAAGCAGCGTGCCCTGGAAGATTGTTTCCAGCATATTTCAAAACTTAAAATACCTCAGGTGCTGGCGCCCATGCACGGACCTGACTGGGGTTATCGTTACCGTGCACGGTTATCGGTGCGCTATGTCAGAAAAAAAGGGTCGGTTCTGGTTGGGTTTCATGAACGTAAAAGCGGCTATGTGGCCGATATGACCGAATGCCATATTCTGCCTAAACATGTTTCTGATTTGCTGCTGCCATTACGCGGGCTTATTGGCAGTTTAAGCGTGCGTGAGCGGGTTCCTCAGATTGAGGTGGCGATTGGGGATGGTGTAACGGTATTAACCATGCGTCACATGGATCCGTTCACACACAATGATCTGGCCTTGCTGGATGATTTTGCGGATAAACATAATATTATCTGGTGGGTTCAATCAAAAGGGCCGGAAACGGTCAAGCCCCTGCACGAAAAAGATGCAGGCAAGCTGGCTTACAGTCTTCCGCAATTTGGTCTGCGTATGGCCTATAAGCCTACGGACTTTACCCAGGTTAATCACCAGATTAACAGGGCCCTTATTGCCAGGGCACTTAATTTGCTAAATGTGCAACCCCAGCACAGGGTGGCTGATTTGTTTTGCGGATTGGGTAATTTTACCTTGCCTTTGGCTACCAAAGCCAAAGAAGTGGTGGGTATAGAGGGCAGCAAAACCCTGACAGACAGGGCGCTTGAAGCTGCAAAAGACCATGGCCTGGAAAGTAAAACAAGTTTCTCAACCCTTAACCTGTTTGAAGTGGATGTTCAATGGTTGCGTGATTTGGGCTATTTTGACCGCATGCTTATTGATCCACCCCGAGAGGGGGCGCTCGAGGTTGCCAGGGCCCTGGCGCAGCTTGCACCAGACGAAAGGCCTAAACGTATCGTCTATGTTTCCTGTAACCCGGCCACCCTGGCCAGGGACGCTGGCGTACTGGTTGAAGGTGGCGCTTACAGGTTAATATCGGCAGGTGTTATCAATATGTTCCCGCATACCGCCCATGTGGAATCCATTGCGGTATTTGAGTCTTGAACAGCGGACGTTAAGGGGTTATTGCCGGCTTCGGGTGATTTATAACCTGGGACGCCGGTAACCCCCTTTAACGCCATCCGGAGACAGAACAATCTGCCATAATTGATTTGAGCGAGCCCGGAATGAGCCAGCACAAACCAATAAATAATAACGCCACATGCGATAAAAGCGTTGGGAATACTGTCCCTTGAATTCATGCCAGTGTTTTTCGAAGTTGGCATGCCAGGCCATGAGTGTTTTATCGTAATCCGCCCCAAAGTTGTGGACATCTTCTATCACGAACAGGGATTCCAGTGAATCGGAAATCTGTCCCAGGACGGGCACTTCTCCATTGGGGAAAATATATTTGTCAATCCAGGGGTCGGGATGATGGTCACGGATTTGGCCGCCAATGGTATGCAGCAGAAAAAGGCCGTCTTCTTTCAGGTTGCGACGGGCCACTTCAAAATAGGTACGGTAATTTTTACGTCCAACATGCTCAAACATGCCCAGGCTAACAATGGCATCATATTGTTCATTCAAGTCGCGGTAGTCTTCCAGGCGAAATGAAATGGGCAGGCCTTGGCATAATTGCTCGCCATATTCGGTTTGTTCTTTTGAAATGGTTACCCCTGTGCAGGTAACGCCATAATTTTCTGCGGCATAGCGCATGAAGCTGCCCCATCCACAACCAATGTCCAGGACGTGCATGCCAGGTTTTAAATTCAGCTTCTGGCAAACCAGATCCAGTTTTGCCAGTTGGGCATCGTTCAGATTGCTGGCCTTGTCCCAGTAACCGCAGGTGTAAGTCATGTAGGGGTCTAGCATTTTGGCAAAAAAGTCATTGCCAATATCATAATGTGTTTCGCCAACTTCCCAGGCACGTGTACGGGTTTGGTGATTAAGAATTTGTGCGCGCAAGCTATACCACAGGGTGCTTAGGTTTTTGATTTTGGCATCCAGTTTGCTGCGCAGGATTATGTTGATCAGTTCATCAATTTGTTGGCAATCCCACATGCCTGCCATATAGCTCTCACCCAGGCCTTTGCTGCCTTGCGCCAGAATCAGGTCGGCCGCTTTGGGGTCATGAATCTGGATGTCCCAGGGATTGTGCCCGTTTATGATGATGCCTGAGCTGGCCAAGAGCTGCTTCAGGTATTCGTAAGACTTGTTATGGACGGCTTTTAGATTATCTGCTCCCGCTAACTCCTGGTTTTTCATGGGCTTTCCTTTTTGGTAGATAAAGAAAACAACGCATTAAAAAACAACGCTTCAATAGATGAAAAGGCATTGTGAAATATCGGAAGAGAATACCTTTTTATGTCTTAAGGATACCCTTCTTTCATCTATAATATATAACTTACCATTGTGACCACAAAATTTCAAATTCAATCTATGTGGTTCTAATGCCTGATAGGTTTTTAAAGCATATTTCCCTTGCCAATGCTAGAAAAGCCTGAATGTAAGTGGCATCCCTGTCTTCGCTGCGCACAGCGGCATACAGTGTTTGCCAAATGCCTGGGGGGTCACCTAAATGGCAGATTTTAAGCCATTCCTGGTTGACATAATCGGTCAAGGTCCAGTTGGGAAGGGCGGCAACGCCCCGGTTGCTGTTAATAAGCTGGATAATCATGGGCGTTAATTCCGCGGTTCTGGTGGCGGCTGGCTCTACGTCGGCCGGGTCAAGAAAAGTGCTGTAAATATCCAGCCGGTCTTTTTCAACCGGATAGGTGATTAAGATTTGATCGGCCAGGTCTTGTGGCTTTATATATCGCTTTTGTGAGAGCGGGTTGTCTGCCGATACGGCAATGACCAGCTCATACTTGAAAAGCGGGACGTAATCAATGTTTTCCGAGCGCACAGGGTCTGAGGTAATGACCAGATCCAGGTCACCCCGACGCAGGGCAGGGAAAGGGGCAAAAGAAAATGCGGCAGACAAATCCAGTGAAATTTGTGGCCATTGTTGCCGGTATGCGTCAAGAGCGGGCATGAGCCACTCAAAGCAGGAATGGCATTCAATGGCCAGATGCAGCCTGCCGGTATTGCCTGTGGCCAGTTTTTGCAATTCCCTTTCGGTGGATTTGATCTTTGGCAGGATATCATCGGCCAGCGCAAGTATGCGTAACCCGGCGGTCGTTAGTCTGGCGGGTCGGGTGCGTCGATTCAGGACAGTTGTACCCAGCCTGTTTTCAAGTTCACGCAATTGGTGTGACAGGGCAGATTGGGTTACCGAAAGATACTCGGCCGCCTCTTGGAGATTGCCAAAATTACGAATCGCGGTTAGTGTTTCCAGGTGTTTGATTTCAAGCATGTGCAGGTTCTTTTAAACAAGGTTATTGGTTTATTCAATTAAAAAACAATCATATAAATCAATTTCTTATAATTTAATATTAGAAAATCTCATGTTATGTTTAAAATTTTGAGATATCTTCATGTTAATTGTAGGGCAAAATCCAAATACTTGATAAATATTCATGCTATTTAGGATTAATATGACAATTATTCATAATTTGGGTTTCCCCAGAATTGGCGTTCAAAGGGAATTGAAAAAAGCGCTGGAACAATACTGGAATGGGCAAATCAATGCCCGTGAACTTGAGGCGGTTGTGTGTGAGCTAAGAAAAAAGCATTGGCAGCAACAGGCTGATGCAGGCGTGTCTTTGTTGCCAGTGGGTGATTTTGCCTGGTATGACCAAATTCTGGAATGGAGTACGCTAATTGGTGCCGTTCCTGCCCGTTTTGCACAAGATGCCAATCAGGAAACAGGGCTGGATACTTTATTCAGAATGGCGCGGGGCAGGGCACCTGCCGGACAACCTGCCGCAGCATGTGAAATGACCAAATGGTTTGATACCAACTATCACTATATTGTGCCCGAACTGGAAGCGGGGCAAACATTCCGCATTGCCCGCAGTTCTTTATTTGATTATGTCGATGAGGCACTTGCCCAAGGGTATCAAGTCAAGCCGGTTATTCCGGGTTTATTAAGTTATTTGTGGTTAAGCAAAGGAGAGGCTTTTACCAATGGCGCGGACGATGAGCGCAAGCTGGCCTTGATTCCCGCTTTGCTGGCGGTTTATGAAAAAGTGCTGCTACGCTTGCAAGAGCAGGGGGTTGAATGGGTGCAGATTGACGAGCCTATCCTGACGCTGGAATTGCCCCAAGCCTGGAAAGATGCCTTTAAACCCGTGTATGAACAACTGGTACAACAAAAACTGAAGATTCTGCTGGCAACGTATTTTGAAGGGCTGGATGACAATCTTTCCGTAGTGGGCAGCTTGCCGGTTGACGGTTTGCATGTGGATCTGGTTCGTGGTGATGATGATTTGCAAGCCATCGTAGACCTCCTTCAGCCAGGGCAGGTCCTGTCGGCAGGGATCGTTAGTGGCCGGGATATTTGGCGTACTGATCTTGAGGCGGCCGCTGCACGCTTGCAGCCGCTAAAAGAAAAACTGGGTGAGCATTTATGGCTGGCTCCCTCTTGCTCTTTATTGCATGTGCCGGTGGATCTGGCTTATGAAACCAAGCTTGATGATGACATTAAATCCTGGCTTTCTTTCGCGCTCCAGAAACTTGAAGAATTAAATGCCCTTGCCGCGGTTCTGGATAATCGTCTGACGCCAGCCCTTGAAGACTTTCTGGCCAGACAGCATCAGGCACTAGAGAACAGAAAAACATCAAAACGAATTCATAATCCCTTGGTACAACAGCAACTTGCCCAGTCCGTGCAGATCAGCCGTGTTCGACCCCCTTATAATGAGCGCGTGGAAAAACAGCGGGCAGCCTTGGACTTGCCCTTGTTTCCAACCACTACGATCGGTTCCTTTCCGCAAACCCCAGACATCAGGGCATTGCGCCGCGATTGGAAACAGGGGGGGCTAAGTGATGCAAAATATGAGGCATCCATCAAAGAAGAAATTGCCAAAGTAGTGGCTTTCCAAGAAGAAATCGGGCTAGATGTATTGGTTAATGGAGAGCCTGAGCGCAACGATATGGTTGAGTATTTTGGTGAGCTTCTGGCCGGTTATGTTTTTACGGAAAATGGCTGGGTACAAAGTTACGGTTCACGTTGTGTAAAGCCACCGGTTATTTATGGTGATGTGGCCCGTGTTATTCCCATGACGGTTGAATGGACGGCTTATGCCCAATCCCTAACGAAAAAACCCATGAAAGGCATGTTGACCGGTCCTGTCACTTTGTTGCAATGGTCATTTGTACGTGATGATCAGCCACGAGAGCAAACGTGTCGCCAGCTGGCCTTGGCATTACGCGAAGAAATCCTTGATCTTGAAAAAGCGGGTATTAATATTATCCAGATTGATGAGCCTGCGTTTCGCGAAGGCTTGCCATTACGCAAGCGCAAATGGCAAGCGTATCTGGATTGGGCGGTTGATGCGTTTCGCCTGTCTACTTCAGGCGTTCAGGATGCCACGCAAATCCATACGCACATGTGCTATTCGGAATTCAATGACATTATTGAAGCGATTGCGGCCATGGATGCCGATGTGATCACCATAGAAACTTCCCGCTCCAATATGGAATTATTGCTTGCCTTTGAAGAATTTCATTACCCCAATGAAATTGGCCCGGGTGTTTATGATATTCATTCACCCAATATTCCAGATACGGACTGGATGGTTCAATTAATACAAAAGGCCTCGGGTAAAATAGACAAGCTGCGTTTGTGGGTCAATCCTGATTGTGGCCTCAAGACAAGAGGGTGGCCGGAAACCCGTAGCGCGCTTGAAAAAATGGTCGAGGCCGCTCGGGTTTTAAGGTTGCAATAAATCGTCAATTGTATTTGATTCTAGGGTAAACCCTATAAATAAACGACGAATTTAAGAATTCATGCATGAAGATTTACAGGTAAGCTATACTTTCCGCTATCTTTCATCAATTGCTCTTGAATTCGTCTCATAATGTCGTTTGATTCTTCAGTACGCCGTAAACCCATTCATACTCGAAAAATAGAAATGAATTCCTTTTTAAGGGAGGATGGGTTGTGGGAGCTTGAAGCCTCCCTGCTTGATGTCAAAGCTTACGATTTCCCCAAACGTAATGGCAGCATAAAAGTAGCGGGTTCGCCGGTACATAATATGAAAATCTGTCTGTTGGTAACAGAGGACGGAGAAGTGCGCGATGCTCGCGCACATTATGAGGATGCGCCTTACGATCAAGTCTGTTCGGCAATCGAGGCGGATTACAAAGCGTTGATTGGTTTGCATTTGCTCAGGAATTTTCGCAATGCGGTCAAAGAACGCTTTTCCAGAACCTCCGGCTGTACGCATATGTCCGAACTTGTTGTATTATTACCAACGGTTTTTGTTCAAAGTTTGTCTGCATCCCGTAACCGAAAAGAAGCAAGGTCCGGTAAAAAACCTTTTCAGCTTGAAGGTTGCCATGCTCTGGCTTTAACTTCGCCGGTGGTAAAAGAGTTCTATCCCGACTGGTATGTTAATGATGTGCCTGAAGCAGGCAAAATCAATTGATGATGGCTCCCTGCGTAAGCAGGGCATTTTATTTTTTCCTACATCTATATAGGTAATACATGAAGATCCATGAGTATCAAGGTAAAGAACTTCTGAAGAAGTTTGGCGTTACCGTACCTCGCGGTATTCCCGCATTCTCTGTTGACGAGGCTGTGAAAGCAGCAGAAACACTGGGCGGACCGGTTTGGGTTGTCAAAGCCCAGATTCATGCCGGTGGCCGTGGTAAAGGCGGTGGCGTAAAGCTGGCCCGTTCCATTGATGAAGTGCGTCAATTGGCTTCTGAAATCCTGGGCATGCAGCTGGTTACACACCAGACTGGTCCCGAAGGCCAGAAAGTCAAGCGTCTTCTTATTGAAGAAGGTGCCGACATTAAAAAAGAATACTACGTTGGTATTGTCACCGATCGTGCTACCCAGCGCGTTTGTGTCATGGCATCTAGCGAAGGCGGCATGGATGTAGAAGAAGTAGCCGAAGCAACACCCGAAAAAATCCTGAAAGTATTTGTTGATCCGGCCACTGGCCTGACCGATGAAGAAGCGGCAGGACTTGCTCGTGGTATTGGTGTACCCGAGGCATCCGTTGCCAAGGCTGCGGCAGAATTCCAAAAGCTGTACAAGGTATATTGCGAAACTGATTCCTCTTTGGCTGAAATCAACCCGCTGATCCTGACCGGTTCCGGTGATATCATCGCGCTTGACGCTAAATTCAATTTCGACTCAAACGCTCTTTACCGTTTGCCCGAGATTGTTGCTTACCGCGATCTTGACGAAGAAGATCCCGCTGAAATCGAAGCCAGCAAATTTGATCTGGCTTATATCCAGCTCGACGGTAATATCGGCTGCCTGGTCAACGGTGCCGGTCTTGCCATGGCTACCATGGATACGATCAAGCTGTTTGGTGGCGAGCCGGCCAACTTCCTTGACGTTGGCGGTGGTGCTACGGCAGAAAAAGTAACCGAAGCATTCAAGATCATGCTTAAAAACAAAGACGTGAAAGCGATTCTGGTTAATATTTTTGGCGGTATCATGCGTTGCGATGTTATTGCCGAAGGCGTTATTGCCGCATGCCATGCGGTTAACCTGAATGTTCCTTTGGTTGTTCGCATGAAAGGAACCAACGAAGAACTGGGCAAGCAAATGCTGAAAGATTCAGGTCTTCCCATTATCAGCGCTGACACAATGGCAGAAGCTGCAACCAAAGTTGTTGAAGCAGCCAAGTAAGGAAGGAACACATCAATGTCTATTCTTATCAATAAAGACACTAAAGTAATTACCCAGGGTATTACAGGTAAAACCGGTCAATTTCACACACGTATATGCCGTGAATATGGCAATGGCAAAGAAGCCTTTGTTGCTGGCGTAAATCCAAAACGTGCCGGAGAAGATTTCGAAGGAATTCCTATTTACGCTTCTGTCAAAGAGGCCAAAGAAGGAACCGGCGCTACTGTTTCCGTTATTTACGTTCCACCGGCAGGTGCCGCTGCCGCCATCTGGGAAGCTGCCGAGGCTGATCTGGATCTGGCCATCTGCATCACCGAGGGCATTCCTGTCCGTGACATGCTTGAACTGCGTAACCGCATGCGCGCCGAAAACAAGAAAACCCTGTTGTTGGGCCCTAACTGCCCCGGCATAACCATTCCTGATGAAATCAAGATTGGTATTATGCCTGGCCATATTCACCGTAAAGGTAAAATCGGTATCGTTAGCCGTTCCGGTACATTAACCTATGAAGCCGTTGCACAGGTTTCAGAATTGGGTATGGGCCAGTCTGCAGCAGTGGGTATTGGTGGTGACCCTATCAATGGCCTGAAACACATCGATATCCTGAAAATGTTTAACGATGACCCTGAAACTGAAGCGGTTATCATGATTGGTGAAATTGGTGGGCCCGATGAGGTTAACGCTGCATTGTGGGCCAAAGACAATATGCAAAAACCAATCGTTGGTTTTATCGCTGGTGTTACAGCGCCTCCCGGAAAACGTATGGGTCACGCCGGTGCCCTGATTTCCGGTGGTGCCGATACGGCAGATGCCAAACTTGAAGTGATGGAAGCTTGCGGTATTCGTACAACCCGCAACCCTTCTGAAATGGGCAAATTGCTGAAATCCATTCTGTAATATGTCTTAGTACAACAAAAAACCGCCACGATCAATATTTTTTGATGGGCGGTTTTTTTGCTTGATGTAAAGGCCGCTATAGTAAGCGGGCACTTGCCATGTTGGCAAGAGAAAGCCCGGCCTGCAACACAGGCTGGTTTGCCAGGCTTATAAGGTTGGCTTTTTCGATTTGAAATCAAAACTACCTTGCGCTGAATTATTATTTGCTGTTTTCCTTTGAAACGCAGTCAAAACATGATTCAATACGGGCAGCAATTGGCCATTAAGGCTATTTTGGGCAGGTTATAAAATGCTTCCTGTTCATCAAGTGTCTTCTTAACAAGAAAATAGGTAAAAAGATGTTAGAGTTTTTTCAACAGATTCATTGGGCCGCGATTGGTCAAATTATTCTCATCGATATTCTTCTGGGGGGGGATAATGCCATTATTATCGCCTTGGCTTGTCGAAACCTGCAAAAGGCGCAGCGTATCAAAGGTATTCTTTGGGGTACGGTAGGTGCTATTGGTATGCGTGTGGTGCTTATTTTATTTGCCATGGAAATGCTGAAAGTACCATTTCTCAGGATCGTTGGTGGCGCTTTGCTTGTCTGGATTGGTATCAAGCTGCTTATTCCCGAGGAAGATCACGGTGACGGCATTCAGGCCAGTAGCAGTGTATGGGGGGCGGTTAAAACCATCCTGATCGCAGACTTTGTCATGAGTCTTGATAACGTGATCGCCATTGCTGGCGCGGCAACCAATGCCCACGTCGATCATCAGACCGCTTATGTGATTTTTGGTTTGCTGGTGAGTGTGCCTGTTATTATCTGGGGCAGTACAATCGTTCTGAAAATCATCGACAAGTTCCCGCTGGTTATCCTGTTTGGTGCAGGTTTGCTGGGCTGGCTGGCGGGTGGTATGTTTGTGGGCGATATGTATATTCAAAACACATTCTTCGGGGGCGCAGAATCTCCGGCCACAATCAAGTATACTGCCGAGATCGGTTGTGCATTGCTGGTCATGATCGTGGGCAAGCTTATCGCTGTGCGAAAAGTCGATGCCGCATCGGAAAAGCCTGAATAGCGCGTATTTATTTTAAGGATAGTCAGTTAAAAATATGTCACAAAAACCTAAACTTACCCTATTGCAACTTTTGTTTGTCCTGGCGGTTATCGGTATTGTTATTGCTGTCCTTGCCAATTATTT
>LFRM01305703.1_pt1 | contig 21997 bp, 20 predicted proteins | sample 618341 | NCBI WGS metagenome assembly LFRM01 (sample SAMN03654438, study PRJNA283298) | anaerobic digester metagenome | isolation source: pool of bioreactors CSTR01a, CSTR02a, and CSTR03a thermophilic anaerobic... | place: Denmark: Kgs. Lyngby | collected 2014-05-21 | reverse complement strand
CAGCGGGACATAAAGTCTATATACCTGTCGGCTAATTCAAAAACATTCTTTAAGTCCTTTTGTGAATATTTATCCCATGCAATTTCATATTCTTTTGCAAAAGGAGATTTTTTCTTGTTATCTTCCATAGAATATACCTCCAACACTTTTATAATTATCTATAGTATATTTTACCAAACAAGAAAAAATACACAACCAAAACCAGGTAAACAAAACATTGACATTTGCACTTTTTAGTGCTATTATATGGATAACAGAATACGCCAGATATAATCTTCAGGGCAGGGTGAAATTCCCGACCGGCGGTAATGCGCAATGGCGCTAGCCCGCGAGCGCAAGCTGACTTCGGTGAGATTCCGAGGCCGACAGTTAAAGTCTGGATGGGAGAAGATTATTTTTTGATGCCTTCGTTCCCTGGGATTATATCTTGGGGAATTTTTATTTATGGAGGTAGTGCTAAATGAAAAACGGAGTCAAAAACCTTGTAAGAATCACAATGCTTTCAGCCCTAGCAGTGGTATTGATGTTTTTGATCAGGTTCCCCTTGATCCCGGCAGCGCCATTTTTGGAATATGATCCGGGAGATGTGCCTGCCTTAATAGCCGCGTTTTTGTTCGGGCCGGGTGCCGGTGTTGTCGTCACCTTAATGGTATCCCTAATCCAGGCCATGACCGTCAGCGCAGGCAGCGGCTGGATAGGGGGTCTTATGCATTTTGTTGCGACAGGCACCATGGTAACTGTTGCAGGCATCATCTACAAGAGAATCCACACCTTCAGGGGAGCAATAATTGCATTGGTGGTAAGTTCCATTGCCATGACCCTTGTGATGATACCCCTCAACCTTATTTTCACCACAAAATTTATGAATGTGCCCGTGGATGTGGTAAAGACCATGCTCGTTCCGGTCATTATCCCCTTTAACCTGATAAAGGCAATCCTCAATTCGGCCCTGACGGTTTTTGTCTACAAGCCGGTTGGCAGGTTCCTGAGGGTGGATATGGGCCTCAGCAAGAGCAGCCAGGAAGTTTAAAGAAAAAAGTTCTAAAAAAAGTTGACACCTGCTTTGGAATGGTGTATTATATACGGTAACAAATTGAGAAATTCCGTGAAGGGGAAGAGTAATCTAGACGAAAGGTCAAAGAGAGCCGCCGCTGGTGGGAGTGCGGTACCGGAAGTCTTGATGAATGGGCCCCGGAGAAGGTGCGGCAAAATTACAGTAGCTGCACACGGCAAGTCCCCCGTTAGCAGAGGACAGGATATCGCGATATCATCGCCGTATCCGGAAGAGTGAGTATTACATTGAGGTGGCAAAGCATTTTATCCTGAAGATAAAATGCTTTTTTGTTACCAAGTGTAAGACTAATTTGGGTGGCACCGCGGAACAACCGTCCCTTAACTGGGACGGTTTTTTTGTTTTAATTGATTCTCTCAGGCTCAAAGGGAAAGTTCTTCTTTGACGCCAAAGAAAGGGAGATGCGGGGTGATAGAAATGACATGAAAGCGGACAATTGAAATATACAACAGCTTGAAGGCTTTGCGAAAAGGAAATCTTAAAAGGCTAGTGAGAAAATTTTTAAGCAAGGAGAGATTGAGATGAAGGAAACAAAAATTTTGTTGACTGAAAAAGAAATTCCTACCCATTGGTATAATATTCAGGCTGACATGCCAAATCCCCTACAACCTCCCCTGAGCCCTGCGACGGGAAAGCCGGCTACCCCCGATGAACTGGGAGCAATTTTCCCGGAGGAAATTATAAAGCAGGAAGCGAGCACAGAGCGCTTTATCGAAATACCCGAGGAAGTAAGAAGTCTTTATGCCCTGTGGAGGCCCACACCCGTGTATAGGGCATATCGCCTGGAAAGGGCATTGGATACGCCGGCAAGAATCTACTTTAAGCATGAAGGCGTAAGCCCTGCCGGCAGCCACAAGTTAAATACCGCCATACCCCAGGCCTATTACAACAAAATGCAGGGAATTAAGCGGCTGGCCACCGAGACCGGTGCGGGCCAGTGGGGAACTGCCCTTTCCATGGCCTGTAAGTTCTTTGGCATAGACTGCACCGTCTACATGGTTAAGATAAGCTACAATCAAAAGCCCTATCGCCGTTCGATGATGGAGCTTTTCGGGGCAGAGGTCTTTGCAAGCCCCAGCGACAAGACCGAAGCCGGCCGCGAAGTGCTGAAAAAAGACCCGGATTCCAACGGCAGCCTTGGCATTGCCATAAGCGAAGCGGTGGAAGATGCGGCCAAAAATCCGGATACCAATTATTCCTTGGGCAGCGTATTGAACCACGTGGTGCTGCATCAGACCGTGATAGGCCTTGAGGCGAAAAAGCAGATGGAAAAGGCCGGCTACTATCCGGAAGTGGTCATTGCCTGTTCCGGCGGCGGCAGCAATTTTGGCGGCCTTGCCATGCCCTTCGTACAGGACAAAATCAAGGAAGGCAAAAAGACCCGCATCGTCGCTGCAGAGCCTGCTGCCTGTCCCAGCTTGACGAAAGGCAAATTCACCTACGACTACGGCGACGTGGCCCATCTGACTCCGAAGATGATGATGTACACTTTGGGAAGCGACTTTATGCCCCCGGGCATTCACGCGGGAGGCCTCAGATATCACGGCTCATCCCCAATCCAGAGCCAGCTCTTGCACGACGGCCTGATTGAAGCAGTAGCCTATGAGCAGCAGGACGTCTTTGAGGCAGCCGTGCTCTTTGCCCAAAGTGAAGGCATCGTGCCGGCACCGGAATCATCCCATGCGGTGAAGGCTGCCATTGACGAAGCTTTAAAAGCTAGAGAAGCCGGCGAGAGCAAGACCATTCTCTTTGGCTTAAGCGGCCACGGATACTTTGACATGACAGCATTTGACAGTTTTCTTTCAGGCAAACTGCAAAATTCCCGTTTGCCTGAGGATGCTATTAAAAAAGCTCTCGATAAACTGTCGTAAAGTGAAAAAATAACGGAGGGAAAGAACGATGAAACTTAAGGATATGATTTTGACATCACTGCTGATAGCTATAGGCTTGGTGCTTCACTATGTAGTTCCACCCATTGTGGGTGGCATGAAACCGGATTTCTTGCTGGCGATGCTCTTTGTGGCCCTTTATATAGACCATAGCCCCAAGAATGCCTTGCTTGCAGGACTGCTCGCCGGGACATTCTCAGCCCTTACAACGGGCTTTCCCGGCGGCCAGGTTGCCAACATGGTTGACAAATTCGTCACGGCCTTTGCGGTAATGGCCATGATAAAGGCGTTTCAGAGCTTTAATTCCAACCTGACCGTCCTGTTTACGGCCTTTGTCGGCACCGTGATAAGCGGCGTGGTCTTTTTACAGACGGCCCTATTCGTAGTTGGAAGCCTGCCCATGGCCTTTTCGGTGCTCTTTACCAGCATAGTCATTCCCGCAGCCCTGATAAACACCGCTGTCACATTCATATGTTACAAAGTGGTGTTCTCTACAAAAAGCATGATTACTCACAAGGCCTGAAAGTCTTGAAGCTGTCGCAAGCTGAATCTAGTTTGCGGCAGCTTTTATATTCACAAAAATACGTCCACAACCACATCCAACTGCTTCGGCCCTTCGCCCACCACTTCCAAAAGCATGCTCTTCTTTACGACAGTAATTTTTGGTCCCCAAACCTCTGTCACTACGTACATTTCTACGATTTCGCCTGAAGGTATTTGAACCCTTACCAGGACTCTTTCAGTGATAATGTGGGGGCCTGTTACATTGGTAACCACTTCCTGGATTTCCTGCCGCTCAATTTCTACTTTAGTATTGACGTCGATGACTTCCAGAATCTTGCTGCCCGAGAAGATTATGTCAATGTCGTAATAACTTGCGTTGCTGCTGACGGAAACCGAATCCGTCGGAAGAGCTCCCGGCACCGGGACAATGGTGGAAAAAGTCCCTCGGTTTTCAAGCTCATGGGTTTTATCGTCGGTGCCCATGTAGGTAATTGTGCTGACAACTTCCCCCCTTACCTCAACGAAATTTTCCAAGGGAATAGCAGTAACATTTTCCGTTTCAACTCGACTGTCGATGATGGATGCGGCAGGAGGAACGGCATTGGACCTGCGGATGATCTGGATCTGGCCAGTTCCTTCTATTTGCGAAGTTAACACTATGAGGGCCTTTGTTACGGTTATTTTCTCCTTGACTTTTTTATCCCGGCTGAGCAGCAGCTGGACAGAATTTTGCCCTACAATTCTTGGCAGCAGCACATCAGGCCCATCACCCAATTCGATGGGCGTCATTCCAGGCTCTGCTACCCTTATCAAAAGCTGTAGCAGCGTCTTGTGCTGAAGCTGAGAATCAGTCAGCTCGAAATGTTCGTATTCAATTTCTGCATCGATAAAGGCCTCGTGGCCGGGCAGGGCTCCCGGGTAGTCTGCAAAGGTAGAAAAACTAAAACTTTCCTGCTGGCTGTAATTGATGCCATCCGTTCCCACGTAATATATTGTTTTGGACAGGATACCGCTGATTATGACTTTGTCGGGAACGATTTCTGCCCCAAGTTCCGTTATGCTGCTTTTAACTTCCCTTACCTTAAGCGCCTCCCTCTCCAACGGCGTTTGGGCACTCACTATGTGCTGAAGGTCAACTTCCTCTCCTACCATGAAAAGGACTTCAAACTCATCTCCGGTAGCTGCAGGTGTAATCTGTACAATCCCGGTATCTAAAAGCCTTAGACTCCAGTCAACCACAGCTTTGAATAAAAGCCGGTCTGGAGAAAGCAGGGCAGATTGACTTGCCGCTAAGCTCGAGGATACGCATGCCTTCATTCCCGGCAAGGCTCCCGGCATTTCGATGAAACCGCCTATTGCAATTTCAAAGCTTTCAAAATAGCTTATGTCATCTTCCCCTACGTAGCTTATCCCCAGCGAGAGTCGGCCCTGGACCAGCACCTTGTCTTCAAGAATTTCAATGCTTTCCGGTGATGTTATTGCATCTACTGCTACTATCTTTTTAGCGTTTCGATTGAGATTTATCACTTCCTCTACAAAGGTCTGAAGGGAATTTTCATTTAGAACGGTATTCGCAACTATGTCGGTGGTACCTCCGGGTGCCGGTGAAACTACGATTTTATCTTGGATTACAGCTATTATTCTTATGACCGCTTGTATCTTTACATTAGATCCTTCCTGCGATATAACGGCCTCAATACTTTCTATCTCTCCTGACAAACTGGCACCCATGCCTTCTGCAGCACCGTTTACGGGGATGAAGGTTGAAAAGGGTATTTCCCCTGAAGCAAAGTGCGTCAGATCGTCATCGCCGATATAAAATAGCTGCCAGTTTAAAACTCCCGAGACAATTATTTTATCAGGCAAAAGGGCATAATCACCTATATTTACGGTGCCGGTCACCGTCTTGACTTTTCTAGCCAGTACAGGAAGGGTTCTCATAAAACTTACAAACTCATGCACAATAATCCCTCCTTTAATAGCTGTCATTTCATAATATTCCGCAGGGCTTTGTTTTGACAGTGCCTCCTGTATTTTTGACCATCCCCCTTCATATTTCCAAAACACGAATCATAAAAATTTACAAAGGAGGGGGCTGGCAATGGAGCTTTTTAAAACGGAGCAAATTCTTTGGGAAAAGACATATTCCAAATCCCTTCTTTTGGAAATTAAATTAAAGCCCTGGCCCCAAAAAGTAACGGAAGTGGTCCCCCGGGTGGTTGCTTTGCGCCATGAATGGCAGGATAATTCCGTCGTTGCCGTTGCCGATTTGTGCGTAGAGGTTTATTTTTCGGACTATAATGCCGCCATAAATTTTACCCAGCATGAAAAGCGGGTCACCGAGGTTTTTTTGCCGGAAAAAGTGGCTGAAGGCATGGCGATTTATGCGTCTTGCGATTTGCATATGCAGGATATGAGCCTTTCAGGAGATACTTTAACGGTAAATTTAAGAATGGATTTTAAGCTTGAAGGCGTTATAGATAGGGAAATGTCACGGATTCCGGCAGGAGCCATGGCGACTCAAAAAATTACGGCATTTCAAAGTTTTGGTAGCAAAACTTGGATGGGGACCTCCCACGGTATCTTTCAAAAGGCGGACCTTCGCCATATATTGGCCATTAAGCCCCATGTTGAAGAGCTAGACGATAAGCTCTTCCATGGCCTTGTTCTGATAGAGGGCAGCATCCTTTTGGATATATTCTACAGTGATATTGACGGCCTTGAAAAATACGACAGGTTTTCCATTCCCTTTCGTGAAAGCGCAGAATGTGAAACTGCCGTGCCGCAGAGGCAGGCAAAGGCAGATTTGGCCTTTACGGGCGTAAAGCACAGGACGAAAAGCACCGGAGAATGCGAAATCATAGTGGCGTATAGGCTTGAAGTGAAGATCCTGGAGAAAAAGGAAAGGGCCGTGCTCGTGGAGTTAGAGGAACCGGGATACGAAATTTTAAAAAAGGAGCTGGTCTTAAATCAAAACGTATGTGAGGGCACCATTACGCTCATGCTGGAGGAGAATTTCGGCTTGCCGTACCCAGTGAAAAATATAGCAGATATTTACGGCAGAATTGATAGTTTGACATGTCACCCGCTGGAAAAGGGTTTTACTGCCGAGGGAGTTTTGGGTATCGAGCTTTACTTTATTTGTGAAGAGCAGCACGAAAGATGTAAATACCTTGAAATGAAATTTCGAAAAAGCCAATTATTAAATGACATGACGGGTGAAGAAAAATACGAGCTCTCTGGCCGCGTCCTTCATATTTCGGCCTATCCACAAGGCAAGGAGATTAAAATAAAGGCCTTATTGGAAATCAATTATAATGGTATTGCCAGGCAGCAGCTACAGGCAATAACGGATGTGATTCCCGGGGAAGGGGTTCACAAGGAGCTTTTTCATATAGAAAGCTGCATCGAGGAAAAGAGCATGGCTTTCGTGGAGAAATTCGAAATAAATACCGATTTTCCTATTAGCCATGTGGAGAGTGTAAAGGGAGAAGTAGCGAGCATCCAGGTAACGGTGATGGATTCAAAGGTTTTGATCCAGTGCAATATCAGTGTCCATGTCTTTTATGCCGGACCCGATGGAGTCCTTCGCAGTAAAAAGGCCCTCTTTCCCTTTGGGGTTTTTGAAGACCTAAAAGAAGGGGGACCGGAAATGCAAGTAAAGGTGATATCCCGTATAAGCGAAGTTAAGACTGAACTTGTGGCATTGCAAAGGCTAAGGATAATTTTCATGTTAAATTTTGACCTCTTGGCTACCCGTGAGGAAGACATTTATTTGGTAACGCAAGTGCCAAAAGAAAACGGGAAAATGCGGCAGGTGTTTTATGAAGACCATAAATTCAACCTGAACTTTGTTCTGCCCCTGACATCTCCTTTGCTGATGGTAAAGGAGCTAGAGGCTGTGCCGCGAAAAGCTTGGATGGAAAAAAGCAGTTCGGGTTTTTGGGCAGTAGGGGAACTTTCCGTGAGCTGTAGCTATGTGGGCAAGAATCATCTAATTCACCAGGACTTTGAACGTTTAGATTTCAGATTCAAAATTCCGGATAAGGAAGAAATCGCCCCGAATAATTTTTCAGTCCATGCAAAAGCCCGGAAAATAGTGTCAAATCCGGAAAGTGATATGGTGGAAGTGGACTTGGAGGTAGAAATAAGAACATTTCATTTCGCGAAAATTTGATGAGGGTGATAGTGTGCGGGAAGAAGTGTCAAAGAGGATTACTAAATTTTTTCATGATTTTTGGCAGGCGGAGGCAACAGTGCTTGACCTAAAAGCAGAAGGAGAGGGAATAAACGTCCTGTGCGGATTGCCCGATGGGGAATACCAGGTGACTTTAAACGGGGATTTGTCCGTGAGGGCATTTTACAGGAAGAAACCATATGTGATGGAAACGAAAAAGGAAGACAAAAGCTTGTCGCATCAAACGGAAACTTCCGCTGCGGCTCCCGGGGATAATGCAAAAAGGCCGCCTGTAAAGCCTTTGAAGAGGCCCGTCCTTTCCAATAGCGAAAAAGAGCTGTTATTGTTAGTAAAAAAACAGCCGGGAATGACCTCCTATGAGATAAGACAGCATGTTGATATAAAGTTTACCATGCTCTTGCCCATATTAAAAAAATTAGTGGACTTGAAAGTTATTCAAAAACAAAATGATAAGTACTTTCCCCTTTGAAAAATATTTTAAGTTAGAGGCTTCGGCCTCTTTTTTTGTTGCCCGGTGGTGGAACCGCTGCCAGTTAATTTACATATAATGAATTAAAGCTATTATGAGCTTGATTGGGAAGGGATGTGATCATGCCCGCTCTAAAAATTGCCATCGTATGCCTGGTGCTATTTTTGGCTTTTTATCTTTGGATTAAAAAGAGAAGCAGGGCAGGGCATCGGCAGGATGAGGAAGCCATTGATGATATGAAAGATGACGCGGAGATATCAGATGAGCCCTGGCAAGAGGGTCATACTAAAGACCAATGGCTAGAAGAAGAACAGGTGCAAGAATCAGGAGAACTCAAAGAAGAAATGACCCAGGGTGCAGAAGCCGGGGAACTCGTGGAAGCTGATGAGGGTGCGACCGACGAAGGCAGCGAGTCGGAATCTGACGACGGCCTATTGCAGCAGGATACAAAACAAGAGGATGAAAGCACTTCGCCAAATGATGGCGAAGCCCAACCGGATGAAAGTCTATCAAGTGAAGAAAAAAGTGTTTCAATTTTTAAGGATGATATTTCGTCCGAAGAAGAAAATGGCCATGACCCCACTGGGGATATGGTGATTAATGATGAAAAAAAAGGAGGAGGAATAAGCAATATGCCTTTAATTCAAGCTCAGGTGTTAATAGGAGAGGGTTCCATCCAAAACATGTTGGAATCTACGGTGACACTGAATCTTCCGGCGGTTAAGGTAAAAGAGATAAGGGCCCAGGTGCAGGAACTAAGGGCAGATGTCATTGAAGATAAGGTCATCATTCAGGCAGTGGTCCACAAGCAGATCTTTTTCATAGGTACCGACGCTATCGTGCATCACCAGGCTGAAGATATTCCAGTGAGCTATTATATTGACATTCCCGGAGCAGCACCAGGCATGCAGGTTTCAGTGACCCCAACGGTGGAACACGTAACATATTCCCTGCTGGATTCTACAACCCTTCATCAAAAAGTCATCATGCTGTTTAATGCCGTAGTTACCGAAACGCAGTTGCTCGATGTTGAAGAAGGGACGGAAGAAACATTGTACTATGTGGCAGCCGTAGTGGGCCAGGGCTCTCAGCAGTTGATAGTAGAAAATGCGGTAACACTGTCGAACCCTGCACAAAAAGTCGATGAAATAACAGCCGAAGTGAGAAATATCGTAACCGATATAACCACCGACAAAGTGGTCATCCAGGGAATCCTTCACAAGCAGATTTATTATGTGGGGACCGATAACGTAGAGTACCATCAAGCGGAAGATGTTCCCTTCAGCCTGTTTGTGGATGTGACAGGAGCCGCCCCCGGCATGAATGTAACCGTGACGTATGACATCGAGGACATAAGCTACACTCTTGAAAATGAGACAGAATTGACACAGCGAGTGGTCATACTCTTTACAGTAGTTGTGACCCAAAACGTCCAGATAAACCTTGTAGAAGGTGAAGGGGACACCATACTTGTTGAACAGGTAATGGCAGAAGAAGAAGGTCAGACCTTGCTCCAAGACCTGGTTACCATGGACAGACCCACTCAGAAGATAAGAAGCATAGATGCGGAAGTGGCGGATATCAGCTGCTATGTCATCCCTGATAAGGTCATAATCCAGGGTACCATCCACAAGCAGATATACTATATCGGCACGGATGACGTGGAATATGAGCAGGGCGAAAATGTTGACTTCAGCTTCTTCGTGGATGTGCCGGGAGCTATTCCGGACCAGAACTGCACCGTGATTCCCACGATTGAAAGCGTGATGTACGAACTTCAAAATGAAACGCAAATGTTGGAGAGGGTTGTCCTTGGAGTATCGGTGCTGGTCACAAATACCGTGCCCTTCAATCCTACGCCTTCTCCCTAAGCGTAAATTATGGCATAAACCTTACAACAAAAGGCTGTCGCAAGCTGGATGTAGTTTGCGGCAGCTTTTTTTATGACTGCACAAGGCTGTACAATTTATGTTATAATAAATATTAGAAATGTTTTAATCAGGATGACATTGGTGTGAAGCGAATGTAATTTTGGAAGGGGATATATATGGACCGGGAAACATCGGTAAAAATGCTGCTACAAGAACTAACCCGACAGCTTTTAAAAGAACAAGGCCTATCGGGGAGGAATGGTGTTAAAGCAGAGGATATTTCCAGATCTCTTAGTATTCACCGCAGTAATGCTTCACATTATTTAAATCGCCTGGTTAAAAAGGGCGAAGCTATAAAAATTAATGGACGCCCCNNTGGGCGTAATAAAAGCGGATTCTGATTTCATAACGTTTAATTGTGCGGATTATAGCAACAATCCGCAGCTTTTGTTCTCGCAATTGTTTGGATACACAAAAGGCGCTTTCAGCGGTGCTGATTCTGATAAACCGGGTCTTGTGGAAATGGCGGACGGCAGTATGCTCTTCTTAGATGAGATACACCGATTACCACCTGAAGGCCAGGAAACATTGTTTAATTTAATGGACTACGGGACTTTTCGGCGCCTCGGTGAAACGAAGAAAATCCGTGAAGCTCAGGTGCGAATAGTTGGCGCAACCACCATCAGCCCGGACTCAGTATTGCTCCAAACTTTTCTTAGGCGTATCCCCCTTGTTATACACATTCCGGGTTTGGATGAAAGGCCTTTAGTTGAGCGTATGGCATTTATAGACAAATTCTTTTCTCAGGAATCAGAAAAAATCGGTGTTCCTATTAATGTTGACAGTGATATAGTCAGGGCTTTGCTCTTATATGAATGTCCAGGAAATATAGGTCAATTAAAAAGTGATATTCAACTTATGTGTGCACTGGCCTTTGTAGAGTTTTCGGCTTCCGGGGCCAAAGAGATCGTAATTAATAACAAACATATTAAAGAACAGTTAAGAAAATATACAAAAGAAGCTTTTGAGTACAACGACTTACTGGAACAGTTTACCGGCAAACAGAAGAAATGGTGCAGATTCAGCTCAGATAATATAAGTCTGCCTTCAAATGATAAGGAAGATATATACTCAGATATCACCGATTGGGTAGCTGAATTTATAGATTCGGATGTGCCTAAAGAAAAAGCAAACAGCATTATTAAAGAAGAGGTCAAGAGTTATTATGATTTTTTGCAAAGCATAGGTGAAGATGAGCACAGCATAGAAAAAGTTTTCGGAAAAATTGTAAGTACCCGTATAATGAAAATTACGCATCAGGTTCTAAACAAAGTCAGTTTTCCCAAGGGCGTTCGCATAAGCAGACGACTACTTTTCTTTTTATTGTCCATTCATTTAAACTCTGCTATAAAGCGTATAGAGTCGGGGATACAACTTGATAATTCCCATTTAAAAGATTTGGACAAAAAGTCCCAATACTATTTTATCGCTCATCAGATAGCAAAGACCGTATCAGCGCTAATAAACAAGGATATACCTGAAAGCGAAATAGATTACATTGCTTTGACCGTCAATAGAGTGCAAACATTGAAACAGGAAGACTATCCCAGAGTTGCAGTAGTTGTTTGCAGTAAAAGTGAAAGAGCCGAACAAATGGTAAAGATGGCGCAAAATCTTTTAGTAACGGACCAAGGAACAAGCCTCACAATTAATCCTCAATGGAAACCCGACCAGTGCAAGACAGCTATCAGTCAAACCTTCCAAGCAGTCGATGAAGGTAAAGGTATAATTTTTCTGTGCAACCATTCTTCAGTTAGAGATTATGCAAGAGAGATAAGCATAGAAACCGGAATAAAAGTTGCAACAATAAGCAGGGTATCTACAGAAATTGTAATAGAAGCCATACGATTGGCACTTGAACCCAGTCTTACTTTAAATGATGTAGTTAATAATCTCATGAAAATGACGCCGGAAGGGAGTAGTTTAGATTTTAATACTTCTAAGGGAGTTGATGTGGTTGTTTTTGCTAATGTGGGGTCTCAAAAAATTTCAAGAGATGTACGGCACAGACTGCTAAATAAAATTAATGCACAGCGATTAAGAGTAGTCAATGTTTTTGGCAAAGATAAAAATGAGTTAAAACATAAAATTTATGATTTACCTGACTTCAATAATATCATTGCAATTATTGGCTCCGTTGACCCTGAAGTTGACAAACCATTTATCTCTCTTGAATCTTTATCGGGAAATGAAGAGCTTAAGAAAATATATTCTCTATTAAAACAGAACAAACTTGGGAACGATGATATAAATAATGTCAGTGAAAAGGGCTTGTTAAAGACCATTAAGTTTAATTTAGATAGGTTGGACTCCTTTTGGTCTGTTAAATAGTGAATAATCTTTTTAGTGAAGTATTTAAAATCTGTTTAAACAGAAGTCGTTGTCTGTGACTTCTGTTTATTTTTTTCTGATTTGAAAAGTAATATTTTTATATTAATAATAAGGTCTATTACCTATAATACCTTATGTCAAAGGTATGATTAGGTTTACCACTGTAAGATTTTAAACACTTATTGGCATGCAACCTGCAAGTATTACTATAGCAGATTTATTAAGGGTTTTGCAAGTAGTAAAAGATTTCTATTATTTTTTTAAGGGGGTGATGATTTCAGCTAAAATAGTTACAAATATTTTTAGGTAAAAGGGAGTGATGGAATGGTAGGTATAGTCATTGCGGCCCATGGAGAATTGGGTACATGTTTTAGAAAGACGGTAAACCTATTTTTAAAAGATGCAAAAGGTATCACATCAGTAGATTTAACAGAAAGTTCGGGGCCTGAAAAGTTTGTCATGGACTTGGAGAAAGCCGTACACGAAGTGGACAGTGGTAAAGGTGTTTTAATTATGGCAGACCTTTTTGGCGGGACCCCTGCCAACAGCGCATGGAAAATTGTTTCTTCAACGCCAAACTGTCAGTGTATTACAGGGGTTAACCTAGGTATGGTTTTAGAGGTGTTATTTCAAAGAGATGAAACTAAAACCCTGTCTGAATTAGTGCATGTGGCTAAAGAAGCCGGCGTGAACAGTGTAAGGCTTTTAGAACCGATTTAATGACAGATTGATCTAATCATTCATGGGACGGTGAAAAAATGGGTAATGTTAATTACAGGATTGACGATAGGTTAATCCATGGGCAGGTAATAACAGCATGGACAAGGTATTATAAGTTGGAAAAAATAATTATTGTGGATGATCAGGTGGCTGTTGACCCCATACAGCGCCAGATCATAAAGGCTGTTGCTCCACCAAACATAGTTGTAGATGTTTTATCAGTTAAAGACGGGTATGAAGCTATTGTAAATGCTAGTGAAGCTCAAACCAGTACGCTTGTACTTGTAAAAGGTCCAAAGGCATTGTTGTCGTTACTTGAAATGGGAATAGACATAAAGGAAGTTATTATCGGCGGTATGCAGTTTATCAGCGGACGTAAACAAATTACGCGAACGGTATCTGTCACCCCCGAGGAAGCTGAGGAGTTTTGGAAATTACATGAAAAGGGTGTTGAGCTCGCCATTCAACTTGTGCCAACGGAGCGACGCAGCCAGTTAGTAACAATGTTAAGCAAAATATTTCCGAGAGGAGGACAATAATTGAGCATTCTGCAAATGATTTTAGTATCTGCCTGGGCGGGAATATCCGGTAATTATTTTATGGACTATTTAGGCTTTGCCAGGCCGGTAGTATCAGGTTTGGTCGTAGGTCTGATTTTAGGTGATGTGCAGACCGGTGTTATCCTAGGTGCAACTATTGAGGCCATGTTTTTAGGTATTTTTACTGTAGGAGCGGCCTTAGCCCCTGATTACAACTTGGCAGGTGTTGTGGGAGTAGCCTTGGGCATAGCTTCGGGTTACGGTGTTGAGGCTGCGGTTGCCTTGGCTTTACCGGTAGCATTGTTTGGCCAGTTTTTGATGATGAGTATTGTTTATCAGGGCAATTTAGTATTTCTCCATATGGCTGATCGTTATGCCGAGGAAGGTAAAATCAACAAAATTGAAACTGCCTATCTCAGCGGTGCACTGCTATGGTTTGTCAAAGGTTTTATTCCCACCTTTTTAGCTTTATATTTCGGAGCATCTGCGGTAGAAGGATTGTTTAATGCTCTTCCTGTTTGGTTAGTAGACGGATTTTCCATTGTTGGCGGCATACTGCCGGCTGTTGGATTTGCCATGCTCCTCAATGTTATTGGTGCTTCCGGGGAAATTTGGGCATTGTTTGCCGCAGGTTTCGTTTTAGTGAGTTATTTGCACCTAGATATACTTGCATTGGCGGTTTTGGCTCTGGTTATTGCTTACTTGTATGTCTCCCTAGAACCTACCAAGGAGGTCAGATAAATGGCTGAAAATCAAGAAAGGAAAAAGATAAGTCAGAAGGCATTGACCAAAGCTGCTTGGAGAGTGCTGCTCTTTGAAAACTCAATAAACTTTGAGCGTATGCAATCATTTTCGTTTACTTATGCTATGATTCCCATTTTAAAGGACTTGTATAAAAACACAGAGGACATAATACAAGGTCTTAAGCGGCACCTTCAGTTTTTTAACAGCAATGTGCTATCCGCATCATTTATAATGGGTGCAGCCGCTTCAATGGAAGAACAAAAAGCCAACGGAGAGCCTATCAGTGATGAAGCCATAAATAGCGTTAAAGCTGGCCTTATGGGGCCGGGAGCCGGCATCGGAGATGCATTGTTTTGGGGGACATTTGTTCCGCTGGTAGGAGGACTTGCGGCCGCTATGGCTGCTAAAGGAAATGCTTTTGCACCCATATTGCACCAAATCATTCGCGTGGGTGTATGGATTGCCGTTATTCAATTCGGCGTGAAATTTGGCTATAGAGAAGGATTGGCGTTACTGGAAAAAGCAGGGCAGGCAGGAATCCAAAAAATAACTCGAGGCGCCACGATATTAGCGGCAACAGTCATCGGAGGTTTGGTGGCGATGCTGGTTAATGCTAAAACGGAACTTGTGATAACTTCAGGTGAAGTGGGAATAAATCTGCAGACTGATGTACTGGACCCCATAGCGCCCAACCTGATTCCTCTTATGCTATTTCTATTAACATACTATCTGATAAGCAAGCGCAAGTGGTCGCCCATTGCTGTGATAGGTTTTGTATTTGTTCTTGGAATCGGTGCTTCATTCCTGAACATTTTAGCTGTTCCGTAAATCAAAGGAGGTAATTATTGATGCGTGCTGCAGTATATTTCGGGCCAGGAAAAGTTGAGCTTGATGAATTTCGAGAACCAATTTTGGAAGATGGAGATATTAAGATAAAGGTGGAATTGTGCGGGGTTTGCGGTTCTGACATAAAAACCTATGTGAGAGGCACCCCTTACACAATTCCCCCTGCAGTACTCGGCCATGAAGTAGTGGGAACGGTAGTCGAAAGCCGTTCCCCTAAATGGCAGGAAGGTGACAGAGTAGCTGTAGCTCATTATATTCCATGTGGTGTTTGTCCCCTCTGCCTTGATGGAAAAGGGACCTTATGTCCAGAGCTTTTTGACCGTAGAATTGATCCCGGAGGATTTGCCGAAAGGATGCGAATCCCTAGAGATTTAGCTGAACGTGCTACCTTCAAAATCCGAGACGATGTGAGCTTTAAACAAGCGGTTTTAGCAGAACCTTTAGCCTGTTGTATACACGCTGCAAGACAGCTTTCGATTTCACCAAAAAGCAGTGTGCTTATAATTGGGGACGGCCCTATGGGCTTGCTGCATACCCAAACGGCAAAAGCTTTCGGTGCCGGGAAGGTAATATTGTCCGGAATGACTCCTCACAGGCTTCAAAGGGCTAAGCAGCTTGCAGATTATGTTATAGATGCAAATACTTGCGATGTAGTTTCGAAAGTAAAAGAAATTACCGGGGAGGGGCCTAATCACATTATAGTGGCGGTGCCATCAATAGAGGCAGCCAAGCAAGCCCTTGATATGGCTTGCTTGGGTGGTGAGGTTCTGCTTTTCGGAGGTTTTCCCAAAAATCAAAGCCTATCATTGGATCCAAATAGAATTCACTATGATGAAGTAAAGCTCTTAGGCACTGTAGGTTCCTTGCCTGAAGAATTTCACATGGCATTGACACTGCTGGAATCTGGCAGAGTAAATGCAGACCTTTTTATAACTCACAGGTACAGTTTGGATAAAGTTGCCTATGCGCTGGAGCAGGGCACAAAGCAAGTAGGAATAAAAGCTATTGTTGATTTATCTGCTCCGGAAGGAACCGCAGAAGAATTATAGGGGGAAAACAGATGTTACTTTCAATGACGGAAATGCTCAAAAAGGCTCGTGCGGGTAAGTATGCCATTCCACAACCGGATTTTGTTAATATTCAAATGGCTGCCATGTATCTGGAAGCAGCTAAGCAATCCGCCTCACCCATTATTCTCGGATATGGAGAGGAGTATCTGAATACTACGGAGGGTGTGGATTTACGACATCTGGTAAGACTCATTGAAGTATTAGCAAAGGAATATCCAATTCCTGTGGCCCTGCACCTCGACCACGGCAGCTCTTTTGAAGCATGTGCAGAAGCTATTGCCGCTGGTTTTACTTCGGTTATGTTTGACGGCTCATCATTGCCCTTCGAACAAAATGTGGCTATTACCAGAAAAGTTGTGGAAATGGCACATCCAGCAGGGGTAAGTGTAGAAGCGGAACTGGGCTATGTGGGAACAGCAAAGGATACGGACGATGATTCCCGTTTAACTGATCCTGAAAAGGCCCGTATCTTTGTAAAAGCGACCGGGGTGGATGCACTGGCGGTTTCAATCGGGACTGTTCACGGTGAGTATAAAGGGAAGCCCAATATCCGTCTGGATTTATTGTCGGAAATAAGTGCAAAGGTAGATGTTCCTTTAGTGCTTCACGGAGCTTCAGGTACCGGCCATGATACTCTTCGTGAATGTGTAAAACGCGGCATTTGCAAAGTTAATATATATACTGACTTAGTAAAAGTAATGATTGGTTCACTGAAAAAAGATATACAGCAACAAAAGCCCAACATAGTCACAGTTATAGATAATATGCATAACGAGGTAGTGCAAGAATTAAAAAATTATATTAAAACTTTAGGAGCAGCAGGCAGGTGTAACTAATTAGACATCACAAAATTTAAAAAACCGCACAGCTTTGATATGACACCGCTCATAGTCTGGTTTGAAATAAAAGAATCCCCCGACACATTCTGTAATATGTTGTCGGAGGGGTTCTTGTTCTTATGTGAAATGAAGATGTTGTCTTCTTCTGAAGGTCAATTTGCATTATCTATCTAAAAGCGGATAAAGCTTTCTATCTTCCCTTTCAATCCTAATTTTCAGGGCGGTAGCTATACTATCCAAGTCTTGTTTAAATTTTTCAGGAGCTGCCTTTATGTTTTTCGGCTGTATGTACGTTGCCTTAAAAGCTTCAAACTTTTCACCTAGGTTTCCCATTTCATCCGTGAAGGCAAAAGCTGTATCGCGAATGTGGCTGCTTTCATGCTTCATCAATTTGGGATATAAGAACTTGTCTTCAGATTGCAAATGAAATTTGAGCACACCTGCAAGCTGCCCTATTTTCTTTGAAATTTCAAAGGCCTTTTCTGCCAAACCCTCTTGTGGAATGCTCATCAGTTCCTGTAAGATTTCGCTGATCTGTACATGCTGTTTTAAAAGAAGCGAGATGCTCATACATACACCACCTTTTTCCATTTTTCCCTATCATACTAAAGACCCACGTACATTTGTATGATATATATCACAAAGCGAATTAAGATACTGCATAAATCGAGGGGATAAGGAGGAAATTATTGCTGAGGTGATGTCTTTGAAAAAGAATTACGGTCTTTTGACAATGATGATTTTATTACTTTCCTTGGCAATTTTCGCGGTAAAAGGGGATATTTTTCGAAAGCCTCAGCAAATCATGCCTGAAGACTTGGATTTAGCCGGTGGCCCCGAAAAGGAGGTAAGGGGATTCCCGAAAAGAGAGATGGTCGATTTAATAACTATGTATCCGGAGCTTTTTATAGCAAGTGGTGACAGCGAGGAGAAAAAGGTTGCACTAACTTTTGATGATGGGCCGGACGATATTTTTACACCGCAGATTCTCGATGTTTTAAAGGAAAAAAATGTGAAAGCCACTTTTTTTGTAATAGGCAAAAGAGCGGAAGGCTACCCTAAAGTGATGAGGCGCATTGTTGATGAGTCCCACCTGGTAGGCAACCATACCTGGAGTCATCCGAACATAATGAAAATATCTTTGGAAGATGCAAAGCAAGAAGTATTGAAAACCGAAAAGCTGCTGAAATCATATTGTGATGACTCGGCTGATAGAATTAAAATTTTCAGGTCTCCCTATGGCTCAATCGACCCGGAAAGGGTGGAGTTTATTAGCAATATAGGCTATAAGATAATAGCCTGGAATGTGGATTCCTTGGATTGGAAAGGCCTTTCCGCAGAAGAAGTGAAGACCAACGTGTTAGAAAATGTAACAGAGGGCTCCATAATCCTGCAGCACTCTGCGGGCGGAGAAGGGGAGGATTTGAGCGGTTCGGTGGAAGCCCTGCCGGAAATAATCGATGTTTTGAAAGAAGAAGGCTTTGAATTTGTGACGATTGATGAAATACTAAAGGACAAGCAGGAAAAGGATAAAAAGGAGAAAGACAAAGGAAAATAAGCGGTTTGCAAAACAGCTCCCCTTAGCTAGGGGAGCTGATTAAGTCTGAAAGCTATACTCCTTTCATGGTAAGGGCAATCCTGTTTCTTTCGGTATCCACCGACAGGACCTTTACCTTTACGGTATCCCCCACGCTTACCAGGTCAAAGGGGGAGCGGACAAAGCTCTCGGAGAGCTCCGAAATGTGGCAGAGGCCATCCTGGTGAACTCCTATGTCGATGAATGCTCCGAAATCGGTCACATTGCGGACGGTGCCCATCAAAAGCATGCCGGGCTTTAGATCAGATATTTCCAGCACATCGGTGCGGAATATGGGTGGCGGCAGTTCCTCCCTGGGGTCACGGCCCGGCTTTTTAAGCTCGGCCAGGATGTCCTTTAAGGTGGGGATGCCTATGTCCAAAGACGCTGCCATATCCTTTATTTCACTTTCGCTGAAGTTTTTCTTTTTGAGCTCTTCAAGGGTGTAGAGCTTCATTACCTGCTCCGCTATTGCATAGCTTTCCGGATGCACCGCGGTGTTGTCCAGGATATTGTCGCTTTCCGGCACCCGGAGAAATCCGGCGCACTGTTTGAAGGTCTTGGGACCTAGCTTTGGTACCTTTAAAAATTCCTCTCTAGATTTAAAAAGGCCGTTTTCCTCCCGGTATTTTACGATGCTGTTGGCCACTGAGGCAGTTATGCCACTTACGTAGCTGAGGAGTGAGGGCGATGCGGTATTTACATCTACGCCGACGCTGTTGACGCAGTCTTCAACGACTCCGGCCAGCTTTTCCGAGAGTTTCTTTTGGTTTACGTCGTGCTGGTACTGTCCCACACCAAGGGCTTTCGGGTCAATTTTTACCAGCTCTGCCAAAGGGTCCTGGAGGCGCCGGGCGATGGAAACGGCACCACGGAAGGACACGTCCAGGTCGGGAAATTCTTCGGCGGCCAGCTTTGATGCGGAGTAGACGGAAGCCCCCGCTTCGCTCACCACTACGTAGGATACGGGCCTTTTTGCGTCTTTTAATATTTCAGCCAGGAAGCGTTCGCTCTCTCGAGAGGCAGTGCCGTTGCCAAGGGATATGACATCCACATTGTGCCTTTCTATCAAAGCGAGAATTAGCTTTTTTGACTCCTCAAAAGCGTTTTGCGGCGGAGTGGGGTAGCAGACGGCATGGTCTAGCAGCCTTCCCGAGCTGTCTATAACCGCCAGCTTGCAGCCGGTCCGGTAGGCCGGGTCAAAGCCTAGAATTGCCTTGTCTTTTACCGGGGCCTGTAGGAGCAGGTGCTTTAGATTTTTTGAAAAGGTCACAAGGGCCTGCTCTTCTGCCTTTTCCGTCAATATGTTTCGAATTTCCCGTTCAATGGAGGGCCAAATGAGGCGCTTGTAGGCATCATCTACTGCCCTTTCCATCAGTTCGGACGTGGGCGACGGATTTTTTATATACTTGGCCTTAATGGCCTTTAATAAATCTTCCTCGGGCACCTGGATCTTCACCTGCAGGAATTTTTCCCGCTCGCCCCGATTTATGGCGAGGACCCGGTGGGAGACGATCCTTGCCACCGGTTCTTTAAAATCGTAGTACATGGAGTAAGTGGAGGTCTCTTCCGTAAGGCCTGTTGTTTCAACGATGCCTTTCTCATAGGCCATGTCCCGGATGAGCTTTCGTATTTCGGCATCATCGGATACAATCTCGGCAATGATGTCAAGGGCGCCAGCCAAGGCATCATCGGCAGTTTCGACAGCTTTTTCTGGGTCAATGAAGGCCGCTGCATCTTCCTCGGTAACCGGGGCTTCCTGGGCCAGGATTTTCTGGGCCAAGGGCTCCAGGCCCTTTTCCCTGGCCACGGTGGCCCTGGTCCTTCGCTTGGGCCTGAAGGGCCGGTAGATATCTTCCACTTCCTGTAGGGTTATGGCTTCATCCAGACTTTGTTCAATATCCGGCGTGAGCTTTTCCATCTCCTCCAGGAGCCTTTTAACTTCCGCCTTTCTGTCTTCAAGGTTTCTGAGGTAGCCGAGCCGCTCCGAAAGGGCCCTTAGCTGTTCATCGGAAAGTCCCCCGGTGACCTCCTTCCGGTAGCGGGCTATAAAGGGGACGGTATTTCCCTCATCAAGTAAGGCGACGGTTGCAGCCACCTGTTTTTCGCGGATATTTAATTCATTAGCTAATTGTTTTATGATTTTTTCCATATTTTCCTCCCAAATAGCTTCCTAATCATAATGTAACACCTATACAATATTTTATATTTGCTGCGAGATTTCCTGCAAAGCTCATAACTAATTTAAGGTCGTTAGAGTTTTTGAAATATTAGAGTTTTCAAGAAAAAGTGCAGAAATTCGTCATTTTTAGCTTCAAGTTTGGGAGATTGAAACTAGATAAAGTTGACTAGTTGAGGGGCAGCCTATATACTTCAAGTATAAAATGAGACAAGCAGATTTTCAGTTGCGGAAAGTGGGGTACTATGGTAAATAGAGCCAAAGTATTAATGTCGCTTATTGCAATGGCAGTTATGTTTTGCATGTTACCTGGTATTTCCTATGCAGCAAACTACCATGTTGTTCAGCCGAAAGAGACCCTGTGGGGAATATCTCGACTGTACGGTCTTACCGTGGACGAACTATTTCGATTGAACAACCTTCAAAGTGACCTGATACACCCGGGCCAGAGGCTGCTTGTCAGCAAAGATGAGGCTGAAGGGGAAAACTTCGATGAAAGCCATGCAGCTACAGAAGAGGCAGCGGAGGAAGAGAAAGACCTGGCCACTCAAATTATCGACTTTGCCAAGACTTTTATCGGCACACCTTACAAGAGTGCCGGTTCATCGCCGGGTGGGTTTGACTGTTCGGGTTTTACCAGTTACGTGTACAAGCAGTTCGACATCAATTTACCGCGAGTGGCACAAGACCAATACCATTTTGGAAAAGCCGTAAGCAGCGAAGAAGCCAAAGCGGGGGATTTGGTAGCCTTTGCTCACAACGGGTACATACACCATGTGGGAATCTACATGGGCAACGGTGAGTTTATACATAGCAGCTCTACCGAGGGTATTGTGATTACAAAGACCAGCGATATATATTGGGGTCCCCGATTGCTGGGTTACTGCAGGGTTCTTGAATAACCGGATAATTGATTTACAAACACCTCTGATTAACCGTAGAGGTGTTTTTTTTTCGATAATTACGAGTATTATAACATTGAAATTGCATGGCACCCGTGATATCATTCAGATAAGGAAATTGTGAAGCAGATAACGATTGTACCGGAGAAACAATCGCGAGTTTGTGAATATAATCTATTAAAGGCCTA
>LFRM01302354.1_pt1 | contig 22010 bp, 15 predicted proteins | sample 618341 | NCBI WGS metagenome assembly LFRM01 (sample SAMN03654438, study PRJNA283298) | anaerobic digester metagenome | isolation source: pool of bioreactors CSTR01a, CSTR02a, and CSTR03a thermophilic anaerobic... | place: Denmark: Kgs. Lyngby | collected 2014-05-21 | reverse complement strand
CAGCACCTGCTCCTCCCCCAGCACCTGCTCCGCCTCTCCCATGGCTTAAAGCCAGCGCATCTTCAGTAAGCCCCCTTACCTGCCAGTGGGGCACTCCCAAGGCTGCCGCAAGCCCGTGGTAATGGGTGGTAGCCAGCACCGTGGAGCCTGCCGTGTCGTTCTCCAAGTAGTACTGGAGCAGCGCTGCGTAAAGCGCACGGCCTTGTGAAGGGTTAGTGCCCCTGCCCACTTCGTCCAAGAGTATCAGACCTCGTTCACGTGCCCTGGCAAGAGGCTGCTTAAGGCTTACGATCTGGGCGGCAAAGCTGGACAGTCCCGGGGTTTGTTCTTCCTGGGGCTGGAAATAGATGAAGTCATATAGACCGAACTTCATGCGGCTGCAAGGCACCATAAGCCCCCACTGGGCCATGGCCACGCACAGCCCCACCGTGGCGAGGGCCACCGTCTTGCCTCCCATGTTGGGGCCTGTGATCACCGAAACCGTGGAGTCCAATTCTATGCTTATGGGCTGGTACTTGCCGCCCCGGGACTCCACTTCACCCAGAACTATGGGGTGAAAGGCATCTTGGAGTATCAAACCGGGGCCGGGCGCCGCGCGATGCCCAGGTTCCCCTTGGGTAACCGCATCTCTGCGCTCCCTTGTACTTAAGCCACTTGCTGCAGCCGGATAGCTTATTTCAGGCCTTGTGGCATGGATGGCCCTTGCCAGCTCTGCCTTGGACAGCAGGAAATCAAGTTCACCCAAGGCTTGAGATGCGGCTTCGATAAGTGGGAGATAAGGCTTGAGTTCTTGAGACAGTCTCCTGAGCACTTCAGTTTCCTGCTTACGCTGCCTGGCCTTGAGCAAGGCGAGCTGTGTTTCGAGGTTTGAGGCAGTCCTGGTTGGTTTGAGCTTGAAATACACGTGGGTAAGCGTCTGCCTGGTTTCCCCAAGTTCACGCATGGACCTGGCTTTTTGAATCTTGGCGTGGTCTGCCTTGCGTATGGCGATTTCGCCTGTCTTGGGGATGCTCACGCCCAGGACAGCTTCCACCGCTTTGGCCTGCTTTGCCATTTCGCTGTGCCACATTTCCTGCTTGTGCTTGCGGAGCTTCCTGGTCTCAGCCAGGGCAGGGGAATATGCATCGCTTACATAAAACCTGGGCTGCCCTTGGGAACCTGGCGCAAGCAGTGTTTCCACAGATTCCAGGCTAGGAACAACGGTGTCAGCAGGCCACCGGGCGATCCCGGTCTGCGCTTGCAAGCGGCGTATCCGTTTTGCGCAGGCGCACAGGTTAGCGAGGATAAACAGTTCGGCGGGGGAAAGCACATGCCCGTCCCTGAGAAGCTCTATGGCATGGGAAGGGTCTTTCAGGGATTCTAAAATCCCCGGCATTTCTGAGCATGCATCGGGAAATTCCCGCCAAAGGCGGAGCACCCTCTCCAGCCGGTCAAACTCCCGTTCCAAGTCCCGCTCCATCCCGGGCAAAAACGGCTTGGCCTGGGCCTTGGCTCTGCGTCCAGGGGCAGACCTGGGCCTTACAGATGCCCAAATTTGAGCAAACCCCAGATAATCGCTGGTGCTGGGAGGCAGGAAAAACCCTGAGGTAACCGCTACCCCATAGCCATATGCCTTACCTCCTCAGCGCTCATCTCGTCTGCACTCATCTCGTCTGCACTTATCTCGTCTGCGCTCATCTCCTCTGTGCACATCTCCCCTGAAACCACGTCAAACACCGGCAGCGGGTAGCCTATATCTCTTAACGCAATGCCGATAGCGCTCACCATTGCCCTGGGGTCGTAAGATATGCCCAAGGCGCTGACAGGGTTCACCGTGACTGCCAGGAGGCGGAGAGGATGTGTTACGTACAAGCCTACTTTTGGCCGCTTGGTGGCAAATATGCTCACGGTGTCGCCGGCTATAACTGCAAACTCCCGGTGTTTTGCCCACGAACGGGCCTTGTCCAAGAACGCCTGGCTTACCGCACCGGGCACTACAACTGCCGCCGCTTCGCCTGCCTGCTCTAAGACCTCGTCCTCGACGCCCAGCACCGTGGAGTAGTGTGTGCTCCTCAAACTATATTGACCCTGCCTCCCGGTCCTGCCGGCGCTCCTGCCGGCGTGGATGAAACACACCGTGTGTGTGTCTATAGCTTGCCTTGCCAGGGAGGCAATACCCTTTACAGGATGCTCAGGCCTTGAGAGCAGCCACACCAGAAAGCCCAGCTGCCCTGCGATGGTCTCCAGATCCGTGTCGACCGACGCCCCAGTGGACAAAATCGTGGCGCCGGTAACCTTGGGGCTAGCCGCTGCCATCCGGTCAAGCGCCCCGTCAACCAGCACGATATCTGCACCCAGCTCGAGCAATCTGTCCACAATGCCGGCAAGTTTCCTGGCACTCCTCGGACCCACAAGTTCGAGGGCAACAGGTTCTATTGCCTGGCCAAGCACAAGACGGCCAAACAGCCCCTGATGACCCAGCACGTCTGCAATTTCGAGACTTGCGGCCGCATCGCCCAGCACGCCCTCAGCCGTGGCGATCCACGCACCCTGGGGCGCAACCACGCTCGGCTTGGGCTGGCCTGTAAACGCGTCGATAGTTTCCCCGTCGCGCCCTGACGATACCAGGCCCACAGTTAAGCCCCTTGCAGACAGCTCTGACACCAGGTAGTTCATGGTGACCGTTTTGCCTACGTTCTTCGCCGTGCCGACTATTGCCACAGACCTTATGCCACTATGGACTACCACATCTGCAAGCTGTTTTGCCGTCTTAATCACCCCCCCGGCTAAGCGCCTTGTGCCCTCTCATCCGCCACACTTCATCCTGGCACTCCGTCTGGCACTCGGTGACATCGTGTCATCACCGTGCCATCGTACCATCACCGTGGCATCATGGCGCCATCATGGCGCCATCATCGCATCATCGCACCATCATCGTGCTATCATGGTGCTCTACCATGGCGCCCTTCTTACTCTTCTTGCTTGCAGCCTCCATCCTCGGAACCTTCTTCCCTGTGGGTACGCCGCCGCTTGATCCGTTCTGTATCGCGGGGTATCAGGCTCACCTGTTTGCCGCCTAGAAGCCCTGCTACGCCCACGGCATCTTTGTGGTCGCCTCCGCAGAGTTTGCATCTGCCGTGTTCGTCCCGGTTTTCACTGGGATCATATTCAGGCTCGCGGTAAGCGGACATTACTCCTTCGTAGTTCCTGACCACCACTGTGTTCCTGCCGAAAGACACCAGGTAGTTGGGGCCTATGGGGATCTTTCCGCCGCCGCCTGGCGCGTCGATCACGTAGGTAGGTACTGCCAGCCCTGAGGTATGCCCCCGCAGGTACTCCATGATTTCAAGCCCTTCGGCCACGGTAGTCCTAAAATGCTCAAGCCCCCAGGTAAGGTCGCACTGGTAGATGTAATACGGCCGTACCCGGATTTTGAGCAAGCCGTGGACCAGGTCTTTCATCACCATGGGACAGTTGTTTATGCCCCTGAGCAGCACCGTCTGGTTGCCCAACGGGATCCCTGCGTCGGCCAGCATTGCGCACGCCTTGGCGCTTTCAGGGGTTATCTCCCTGGGATGGTTGAAGTGGGTATTAAGGTAAATCGGGTGATATTTTGCCAGCATGCTGGCGAGCTCTGGGGTAATGCGCTGGGGCATCACCACAGGGGTCCTGGAGCCGATCCTTATGATCTCCACATGGGGAATCTCCCGGAGCTTGGCTACCACGTACTCGATCCTGTCATCTGACAGGGTGAGCGGGTCGCCGCCTGATATGAGCACGTCCCGGATCTGCTTGTTGCTCTTTACGTACTCGAGCCCCTGGTTGATCCTGTCTGTAGATGCCACCCGGTCGGTCACCCCGACCACCCTGCGCCTGGTGCAGTGCCGGCAGTACATGGAGCATTGCTCAGTCACCAAGAACAACACCCTGTCAGGGTACCTGTGGGTTATCCCCGGCACCGGCGAGTCTTCATCTTCGGCCAGAGGGTCGTATGCCTCCCAAGGGAGCACTGTGGCTTCATATGCCCTGGGCACCGCCTGGAGCCTTATAGGGCATGATTCGTTGCCGTATTCGATGAGACTGGCGTAATACGGGGTAATGGCCATCCTCACCCGGGACAGGGCGAGCTTTACCCCTTCTACCGCCTGTTCGTCGAGCCCCGCCACCTCAGCCAGTTCGTCTACGTCTTCGATGCGGTTCCTCCACTGCCACCGCCAGTCATTCCATTCTGCCTCGCTTACGTCCTTGAACAACGGAATGTCTTTCCAATGGCGCAATTTGCCAAAACCTCCTTGGGCGCCGGCAGTTGCCTGTGCCAGAGCGCTGATCCTGGTACGACGCATCTCACCTTTTTCCACCACTTGGTCCATGGCAGATTCCAGTATGGGCGCTCCGTTCTAGGCTTCTGCCCGGCCTGATCTCCTGGGTCTATGGGAAACGCCTGGCTATTTAACAAACATCTCCTCAAGGATGCTCCTGAGTTTGCTATCGTTCCTCACAAGGTCCAGTGCATACTCTGCATGGCCTTTTGCATAGCCGTTCCCGATGATCAATTCTATATCCGCGCCTACTCCTTCCGCACCCAGGGCTGCTGCAGTAAAGCTTGTGGCCATGGAGAAGAAGTAAATCTTTCCGCCTTCTCTGGTGCAGAGGATCGACGCCATTTCGGTGCCCGGGATGCTCACGCAGTTTATGGTCACGTCCGCCTGCTTGCCGTCGTTGGCATCCAGCAGTAGCTTCCTTATTGCCATAGCATTCCTGGCGTCCCCCTGGAGCACAATATCGCATACTCCCAGTTGTTTGAGCCTTGCGGCGGACCTGTCGCTGTGGGCAAGCCCTATCACCTTGCCCATGGGGCCTGCTTTTTTCGCAGCCACGCTAGCGCACATAAGCCCCGATTTGCCGCCTGCACCCAGGATGAACACGGTGTCTCCCGGCTGGACCAGCCTGTCGGTCTGGATGGGCGCACCTGCCACGTCCAGCACTGCCAGGGCAAGCTTTTCATCCATGTCGTCAGGCAGCACCGAAAACACGCCGGTCTCAAACAGCACGGCTGTGCCCTCTACGTCTACCTGGTCCTTGTCGAGGTGCACTTTTTTGATCTTGGTGATGTTGAGGGGCGTAAGCGACAAAGACACCAAGGTGCAAATCCTGTCGCCGACTTTGGCGCCGTCTCTGCCTTCGACCTTGGGCCCGAATTCCTTGATCCTGCCCAAAAGCATCCCGCCTGACCCGGTGACCGGGTTGTGCATCTTCCCCCGCTGGCTCACTATGTCCATAATCCTCGCTGCTACCTGCTGTTCTTTGGTAGCCTCGTCTGCATCAGGGTCGCACTGGGACAGAATCTGCTTGAAACTTGCAGCATCTATATTGAGGGTCTCCACGTCAATGAGGGTTTCGTTCTCCCTGATTTCCGGGGAGTTGTCGATCTTCCACGCCGCTTGGGGCAGCACGCCTTCAGGTTCCACAACCCTGTGGCAGCCGTAGGGGCATCCCCATTTGTACTCTTTTGCCATTTGGACACCTCCGCTCTTAAGCAACTTAAGTTGGTTAGTCAAGATGTTACTTGTGCCTTTGACAGCCGTTCGTGAACCCTGAGTGTGTGTTCTGTGTGTTCTGTGTGTGCTTTTTCGCGCCTTCTGTATGTCTCCTGTGCGTCTTCTGTGTGCCTTCTGTGCGCCTTCTGTGTGCCTTCTGTACGTCTTCTGTGCGTCTCCTGTGTGCCTTCTGTGCGTCTTCTGTGCGCCTTCTGTGTGTTTTCCATTCGTTTCCATGTGCCTTCCATGTACGTTCAATGGACCTTCTACATGTGTGTTCCATGTGTTCCATGCGTTCCATATGTTCCATATGTTTTACTAACGCAAGATTCGTGCCAAGGGTTTCCGTAAGGGAATCCCTTAAACAAGCAGCTAGGGCGACTTCCGCTTTTCCCAGTGTAATTTGGATTTTTGATTGTTTGGGCAGGCCAAACATTTCAGGAAATCCGGCAGGACAATGCCCCAGGAGTGCCGAATATTGGTCATGTGCATCACTAAGGAGCGCCAAATTCTCGGCAGTTACGCAGGAGAGGAGGATGAACCCTGGACTTACTTACCGCCCTACTCAAAGTGCTTGAAGTGGCAAGCGAAGGCATCCACGTGGTGGATGAGCGGGGAGTAACCGTGGTTTACAATAAGGCTGCTTCTGAACTGGACGGGCTGTTGCCCGAAGAGGTGTTAGGCAAGCATGTGCTCGACGTGTTCCCGTCCCTTACCCAAGAATCAAGCACTTTGCTCAGGGTGTTAAGGACCGGGATTCCTGAGATAGCCAAGCAACAGACTTTCACCAACTACAAGGGTAAGACAATTACCACCATCAACTCCACTTACCCTATCACCCACGGGGATGAGATCATAGGGGCTTGTGAGCTTTCCACGGACATCACCCGCATCAAGGAAATGGCCGAAAGAATTGCCGACCTCAGCCAGGAGCTCCGCAACAAGGAACGCAGAGAGCACACCGGTACTCCCAGGACCCGGGGTAAGGTTTCCCGGAAATTGTTCACAGTAGACGACATAGTGGGCCAGTCGGCGGTTATGAGGGAAGTCCGGCGTCAAGTGATCCAAGTCGCCCGCACTCAATCCAACGTGCTTGTATGGGGAGAAACGGGCACAGGCAAGGAGCTGGTGGTCCAAGCAATTCATTCAGCATCGGACAGGGCAGACGCTCCTTTTGTAGCCCAAAACTGCGCCGCCCTGCCTGAAGGGTTGCTGGAGGGACTGGTGTTCGGCACCTCTAAGGGAGGCTTTACAGGCGCCCAAGACCGCCCAGGGCTTCTGGAGCTGGCATCGGGCGGTACTCTGTACCTTGACGAAATCGATTCTATGCCCTTGGGGCTCCAGGCAAAACTGCTCAGGGTAATCCAGGACAGGCGGGTGCGGAGGATAGGCGACGTAAATGAGAGGCCTGTGGACGTGAGGATAATCGCATCAACCAGCATACCGCCGCGGCAAGCCGTGGAGCAAGGGCTTATGCGGGCGGATCTGTATTTCCGGCTGTCAGTGGTTGAAATCGGGCTGCCGCCTCTGCGAAAGAGACAGGAAGACATCCCGCTTCTGTGCTCTCACTTTCTGCGCAAGCACGGTAAAGGGAATATCAGTATCTCCCCTGAGGTGATGTCAGCCTTCCTGACGTACGATTGGCCGGGCAACGTGAGAGAACTTGAGCATGCCATCGAAGGCAGCCTGGCGTTTTTGACGGGCAACACCATCGAGCTCCAGCACATACCGCCTACTGTAAGGGGGATTACCGCCTCGGCCACCATATCCAGGGGTTCCATACGCAACCAGCTCAAGAACCATGAGAAGGCTGCCATAGAAGAAGCTTTGAAGCAGGGCGGTTCGGTATCCCAGGCTGCAAGGATTTTGGGCATACCCAGGCAGACGCTCCAGTACAGGATGAAGATCCACGGAATAAGGGCGCCAAGATTGAGAACGGGGAAATAGGCCGCATCCGGAATCGTGGCGGCCTGCACCCGGGCTGGGAAAGGGCGCGGAGAGAGCACTAAGCCGCATCTGCGCAATTGTAACAACAGGTTCACAACAGGCCTGTTGATGCAGGTAGTTTCCCGGATGAGGAAGTGGCAAGTTTGTGACCGGCTTTGCGTCGGAACCGGCTGATTTCGAACCAGGCCTTCTTTCGGACTGGATAATTCCAGACCGGTTTGGATTGGGCGAGGGGCGGGGATGGTAAGATTTTGGCCAGGTTTAGTTCGGAAGTGGTCAGTCCTAAACCATACTGGACTTGCGGTTGGTCAACTCGGAACCGGCCTGAGCCTGTGGGAGCGAGAACTGGTAAATTCTGAACCAAGTTTCGGAGAGAAGTGGCAAATCCATGACCACCGCAGGCCTCCAAGTGGTCAAATCGGAACCGGTATGAGCCTCCACGTAGGCAGAGTGGCAAATCCTCGACCAGAGTGACTCGATAGATGGTCAACTAGAGACCAGATGCAGCTTGGAACTGGCGGATTTCTGACCAAAGCCAGGCGACAGCAAGCCGGCCCGGTCAATTATTAGCCAGGTTTGAGTGAGAGCTGGGCTGTTCTTGACCAGAGCCGTTGCGAATATGGCCAATTCTGGACCAGTCAGAGACCGGCGCTGGTTTTCGGGATTAGTAATCGGTCAATTTCAAACCAGGTTTGGTTACGTACCGGTCAATTTGAAACCAGCCGACCCTCGTAACCGGCTGATTTCTGACCATCGCCGGCGACCATGAGTCCGCACCGGTCAATTATTGACCAGCGATGCCATAAGCCTGGTCAAATTCAGTACAGGTCTTGGGCTTAATTGAACAATTTAAGACCGGTCTCGGTTTGCCAAGGCATATTGGTCGGTTTTGAACTTCCAAAGCTGAAAAGAGGCGGTATTCCGAGGACGATTTGCCAAGTGCCATATTGGCCGATTTTGAACCAGGCCGGTGTCGAATTAACAGAAAGTTAACCCAGGGCTAGTAGGACTAGTAGAAGATAGAGTCTGCTTGCTGGGAAAACATCGGGTAGGCAAAATAATGTGTGGCGGCAAATGCCGCCACATCCGCCTCTATATGCCATCATACGTAGTATCCAGCACAATATCCTACATAGTCATAGTATCTCGTTACATAGCCATAGTACCCCGTATGGCATCCTACATAGCATCCTACATAGCATACTACATAGCATACTACATAGCATCCTACGTAGCATCCTACATAGCATTCTACATGGCGTTCATACCATTCCGCCCTGCTACATAGCCTCCGGTGCAGATACTCCGGCCATCCTGAGGGCGTTCGCCAGCACTATCTGGCACACCCTGGCAAGATACAGCCTGGCTGCGCTCAATTCCTTGTCTTCGCCCAGCACCCGGCACTGGGTGTAGAACGAATGGAACGCCGAAGCCACGTTCATCATGTAGTTGATGAGCCTGTTAGGTTCCCTGGCCTGGCCGATTTCGTACACTTCCTCAGGGAACGCCGCCAGCAGCTTCATGAGCTGGATCTCACAAGGCTCCCTGAGCAGCGAGAAGTCGATTTCATTGGGGCCCAATGCCGGGACAATCCCTTCCTGCCTGGCTTGCCTGAAAATACTGGCTATCCTGGCATGGGCGTACTGCACGTAGTACACAGGGTTTTCATTCGATTGCACACGCGCCAAATCCAGGTCGAAGTCGAGGTGGCTCGACGGTGCCCTCATCAGGAAAAAGAAGCGGCATGCGTCCTTGCCGGCTTCCTCCAGAAGTTCGTCCATGGTGACAAATTCGCCGCCGCGCTTGGACATCTTCACCACTTCGTTACCCCGTACCAGCCTCACCGTCTGGGCGATAATCACCTCGAGCTTCTCAGGCGGGTAGCCCAGGGCTGCGACGCCCGCCTTAAGCCTGGTAACGTATCCGTGATGGTCAGGGCCGAGGATGTCTATCAGGTGGTCGAAGCCCCTGTCGAACTTGTTCTTATGGTAGGCGATATCAGGTACAAGGTAGGTCATCTCACCGTCTGACTTGACCACCACCCGGTCCTTGTCATCGCCGAACTCTGTGGACCTAAACCACTTGGCCCCGTCTTTTTCGTATATATACCCCTTCTCAGCCAGCTCTTGGAGGGTTGCTTCAGGCGCACCCTCATCCCGCAGGCTTTTCTCTGAGAACCAGGTGTCGTACTCCAAACCGTAGTCCAGCAGGGTCTGCTTTTGGCCCTCCACGATGCGGGAGACAGCGTACCGTTTGAACCATTCGTGCCGCTCAGAATCAGCGAGCTTAAGCAGGCTGTCGCCTTTTTCCTCGATGAGCTCATTAGCGATGTCTATGAGATAATCGCCGCGGTAGCCGTCCTCAGGCAATGGCACATCCTGGCCAAGCTGTTGCCGGTAACGGGCTTCCAGGGAATCGGCCAGCAAATCCACCTGTCTGCCTGCGTCGTTTATGTAATATTCCCTGGAGACCTCATAGCCTGAAGCCTCAAGCAAAGCAGCAAGGCAGTCCCCGATGGCCGCCGCCCTCGCATTCACTACGTTGAGCGGGCCTGTGGGGTTGGCGCTTACAAACTCAATCAGCACCTTTTTGCCTGCCCCATAATTAGTAGAGCCGTAAAGAGGCCCTTTCTTCCAAATATCCGCCATGGCTTCCTGCAGCCAGCCGGTGCTCAGGAAGAAGTTGAGGAATCCCGGGCCGGCGATATCTACCCGCTGAATCCAGGAGTCTTCCAGGGACAGATATCGGACAATGGCACCTGCTGCAGACCGGCCGTCGCACTTCATCTCGCTGGCCAAAGCCATGGCTACGCTTGTGGTAAAATCGCCCTGTTCGGGCTTGGAAGGCATGTGGATTTTGATGTCAGCCTCTACATACCCAGGTATGTCTCCTTTTTGCTTTGCCTTATCTATAGCCTTTGCAATTCTTTCTTTTATGTCATTTTGCACTCGTCTTATGACGCTGGAGTTCTCATCCATCAGGGCACATCTCCTTTCGCAGCTAGCTTAGCTGCCCTCACTTCCCGTCAGGAGCCAACAGCAAGAGACATTCTCTCACAAGGGCTGCGGCAAGCAGCCCGGTCTGGCCTGTGTTATCGTATGCGGGCGCCAGCTCCACCAGGTCTGCGCCTACAATGTTGCTCCCGGCAAGGTACGCAACTGCCTTAAGTAGTTCCTGGGATGTAATCCCGCCTGGCTCCGGCACCCCTGTTCCAGGGGCAAAAGCGGGATCTGCCACGTCAATGTCAATGGTAAGGTATATGGGACGGCCGTCTATCCTGGGCATTATCGATTTGAGTGGTTCTAACACATTGAAAAAATGGATCTCGGAAAGCCCTTGGGCCTCCTGGAGTTCAGCTTCCGTCCCGGAGCGTATCCCAAGCTGATATACCCTTCCCGGCCCCAAAAGCTCAACGATCCTCCGCATCACAGTACCGTGGGAAAGTTCTGTCCCGGTAAACCGGGACTTGAGATCTGCGTGAGCGTCAAGTTGTATCACCACAAGGTCAGGATATGCCTGAAGTACCGCTTTGACTAACGGGTATGTGATAAGGTGCTCGCCTCCTATGGCCATGAACTTCCGGCCGCTTTGGACGATCTGACTGGCGGCGACCTCTATCACCCCAAGCGCGTTCTCCACGTTGCCCATGGGCAGCACCAAGTCGCCTGCGTCGTAGTAGTTTTCCGGCGCCACAGTGCGCCTTTGCCATATCGAAAAGTCTTCTAGCGCCATTGACGCTTCCCTCGTCGCAGCAGGGCCGAACCTCGTACCCGGCCTAAACGACGTAGTCTCGTCCAGAGGGATTCCCATGATCACACAGGGTGCGTTCTGGTCAAACGACGACCACAGGAGCTTGTGTGGGCTCATCCACTCGGTGCTATGGCCTTCCAACAATACCCTGTACCTCCAAACGAAATGGCTTAATACGTTATCCCTATGTCTTGCTTGATCTTCGGGCTGAGCACAAACATGCTGCGATGGATTTCCGGCGAGTAGTGCTTGAGATTCCATGAATCACCGGGCTGGCGCACGGGTGTCGCGGGGTCCGCATCAAAGGACCCGCATGTGAAGCTCCACAATGAACCCGGGTAACTCGGAACGGGGGCTACGAACAGCTTGGCCACGGGGAATACCTTGGCTATCCTCTGGTAAATTTCCCTGACCATTTCAGGCGTGGCAAGGGGGCTTTCGGTCTGGGCGCACATGATGCCGCCTGGCTTGAGGATTTTGGCGATGTTCTTATAGAACTCGGGTGTAAACAGCACCAGGCCAGGCCCTTCAGGATCAGTCGAGTCCACCAGCACCACGTCGAACTTCTCGTCTGTCTCAGCCACGAACTTGATCCCGTCTTGGATAAGCACTTGAGCCCTGGGATCGCTGAATCCGGTGTTCCACAGGGGCAAGTACTGCTTGGACGCCTCGACCACGTCGCCGTCGATATCTACCATGACAGCCCGCTTGACCTCAGGATGCTTCAGCACTTCTCTCAGGGTTCCCCCGTCGCCGCCACCTATGATCAGCACGTCTTCAGGGTTCTGGTGGCTGAACAAAGGCACATGTACGATGCTTTCGTGGTAGAGGTACTCATACTTCTCGGTGGTCTGGATCACGTTGTCGAGAGTGAGTATCCTGCCAAGTTGTGGTGTATCGTAAATAGCCAGGTGCTGGTACTTGGTGCGCTTGGTGAAAACCACCTTGTCGATCTTGACGCCAATCATGAAACCCTTGACCCATTCTTCAGTGAAATATACGTTCACCTAAGTCCCCTCCGAGCTACATAGTACAAATATCCTCGCCAAACACCTAGGGAATTATATCAGAAAACAACAGCACGGTGAAACATGGGATGGCTTGTTGACACCGGCGGTTTCTGGGGACATTACTTATGCGTAGAAGTTGCACCGGCTGATCCTAGGAAGATCTGATCCTAAGAAGATCTCTGTTGTGCCGGTGTTATCCAACGCCCGAGAGTAACTAGCAGGAGCAGGATTGTTGTCTTGCCAGGGTAGACCGCCCCGGCAGAGCAACTTGACCTCTCCGGCGTCACACTGGTAAGCTATGGTGTTTCGAACAGGAGGGATGGGCATGCGGAACTCATCAAGTACCATTCAAAGCGGTTCAAGGCCGGAAGATATGCCGGAACGTACATCCCGGACCAAAACCCTTCCCCTTAAGAACATGCTGCTTACCATGGTTAAGATTTGCGCGGTTGTGGCTCTCATATTCATGGGCTTCTTAGGCGCGCTTTTCGTGTTCTTGCCCCTGCCTGAGCCTTCGATACCTGAGGCAACGAGGATATACGACATAAACGGGAACCTGATTTCGTCGCTTTTTGTCGAAAACCGCATAGTGGTGCCCTACGACGAGCTCCCTCAGCACCTTAAGGATGCAGTGGTGGCAGTGGAAGACAAGCGGTTTTTCTCCCACAAGGGGATTGACATAAGCTCCATCTTAAGGGCACTGCTGAGAAACTTTAGAGCAGGCGAGATAGTCGAAGGCGGAAGCACCATCACCATGCAGACTGCTAAGAACTTGTTCCTCACCCATGACAGGACCATAAAGCGCAAGGTTTTGGAAGCGATCTACACCATCAAGCTTGAGATGCGCTACACCAAGGAAGAAATCTTGGAGATGTACCTTAATATCATCTACCTCGGCCACGGCACATACGGGGTGGAGACTGCGTCCAAACTTTACTTTGGCAAGTCGGCAAGGGACCTGGATTTGGCTGAGGCGGCCATGCTGGCCGGGATAATCAAGGGGCCTGAGATATATTCGCCGTACCACGATATGGACCGCGCAAAACAGCGGCAAGCCATAGTGCTCGATCTCATGGTGGAGCAGGGGATGATCGATGAGGCAGCCGCCCAAGAGGCTAAGCAAGCAGAGATCACGCTTGCGGGGATGCCCAAGCAAAGCAGCGCGGCATATTTCGTAGATTTTGTGGTGGCCCAAATCCGGGAATGGAATCCTGAAGTAGGTTCTCAGATTTACCGGGGCGGCTACGAGATTTACACAACCCTGGACCTTAACATGCAGGCCGCTGCCGAGCAGGCGTTTGCCCGCTACATGCCTGAAGGCAGCAAAGATGCAGACGGCATAACCCAGCCGCAAGGTGCCTTGGTTGCAGTTGAGCCTTACACTGGCCACATCAAGGCGCTTATAGGCGGGCGGGACTACAGCGAAACCCAGCTCAACCGGGCTTACCAGGTGAGACGGCAGCCAGGGTCTGCGTTCAAGATTTTCCTTTATGCAGCTGTGTTAGATTCAGGATATCCTATCAACCACACGCAGATGTGCGAGCCGGTTGAGTTTCCCGGAAAAGCTTCAGACGATGTGTATAAGCCCAGGGACTTCGGCTGGCAGGGATATCACTATGCACCTTTGGATATCCGGCAGGCGGTGGCTATATCAGACAACGTTGTGGCCACCAAGTGGGCGTCAGTGATAGGCCCAGGAACCATCATCGACTACGCGAGGCGGTTGGGGGTGGAAAGCCCCCTGGAGGCCAATATACCCTTGGCCCTGGGAGCTTCTGAGGTTACCCCTCTGGAAATGGCTGCGGCATGTGCGGCCTTGTCTGCCCAAGGCACCTACGCCAAGCCCATAGCCATCCTCAAACTCGTGGATTCCAACGGCAAAGTGCTGCTGGAAAACCAGGCTGAGACCAGGCAAGCACTACGTCCCGATACGGCTTACATGCTCACCAGCGTGTTGCGTTCAGTGTTCAGCCCCGGCGGCACAGGCTCAGGGCTGGCAGGCTTCTTTGGAAGTAGGCCTGTAGCAGGCAAAAGCGGCACATCGGACAACCAGCTGGAAGCGTGGTTCGTGGGGTACACCAGGAAACTGGCGTGCGCAGTCTACGTGGGCTGGGATAACCGGGAGCAATCCCTTTCCGGCACGGGCTCGGCTGTAGCAGGGCCTATCTGGGCAAGCTTTATGGCCAACGCCCTGTCCGGAAAGCCTATCAGGGGTTGGGAGATGCCTGACAATCTGTATTGGGATAAGGTCTGCGACAAGACGGGCCACAAGGCAAACATAACCTGCTTTGACTGGCACTATGAGCTGTTCAAGCAGGGGACTTCTGCGTCTGTGTGCCCGACCAACCACGTGTTTGAGTATCTTCTGGGCGCACTTAACCGTGAAGAAGAACCCCAGGTCAATAGGGTACCAATCTTTATTCCGAAAGATGCGCCTGCTGCTTCAACGGGCAGCCCGGGTGGGACTACGCAGGTTGAAGACCTGGAGCAGATTGACGAGTCGGTAATCGAAGAATTACTGCCCTACTTAGAGCAGGGAGACCAAACCGGCCTGGAGGATTTTGACTGGAGCCAACTGTTGCCTGGACTAGTGCCTCACGAGCCTGATGAATCCGGCGGACCGGGTGAAGCTGGACTAGATGGTTCAGATGAAGAAACAAGTGATGGGCCAAATGGCGAGCCAAGTCATCCGGAAGGCCATCAGGAGGATGTTGAATCAGGCTTGGGCCAAGACGGGGAAGGCAACGGGCAGCAGGGCGAGCCTGGTCAGACGCATCCCGGCGCTACCGGCTCCCGGGGAAGCAGCGGGCTTCAAGAGGCGAGGCTAGCTACCGGAACGAAACAGCCAGAATATGCTGCCGCGGGAGATTAGTCTTAAGTGGAAATAAGGCGGCTGCAAAAAGCAGCCGCTTGTTTGTCGGTACACACGCCTCACACGCATGGTACTACCTGGCACGTAGAACCAGCGCCTCGTATCTCACGGCACCGCAACAATGCCTGGGATACACCGGCCTGCGGCCTGATACAATTATCACCTGGTATCCGACGGCGCCTCGACAAGGGTTATGGTGAATTCCAGTTGTTGTCCGCCCCTGAGCACTTTGATATTGACGCTGTCACCAGGGGACATTTCGGATATAAGCGCTACGAATGTGCCCACATCATTTATGGTTCGCCCTGCGAATTCAATGATAATATCTCCTGCTCGGATGCCTGCTTTGGCTGCAGGTCCTCCCGACACCACATCGTAAACGTAAATCCCCCGGTCGATCTTCACAGTAGGTTTATATATTTTCACTTCTGTGCGGTCCATGAGGCTGAGCCCTGCAAAAGCCCTGCGGACCCTGCCTGTTTCCATGATTTCGGTGACTATCCGTTTTACCTGGTTTGAGGGGATGGCAAACCCCATGCCCTCGACAGCTTCAACGTTGAGCTTGGCCGAGTTGATGCCAATTACCTGGGCGCTGCCATTTACCAAAGGACCGCCGCTGTTGCCTGGGTTGATAACAGCATCAGTCTGAATCAGCCGCATGTACCCGTCGCCAATCCTGAGCACCCTGTCCAATCCCGAGATTACGCCTACTGTAACCGACCTGTTAAACTCCATGCCCAAAGGATTGCCGATGGCAATAGCCAGCTGCCCTGGTTTAAGGGTGTCTGAATCGCCAAACACAGCAGTGGGAAGCCCTGTGGCGTCGATCTTTATCACCGCAAGGTCAGTGGCAGGGTCGGCACCCACAATTTCCGCCTCCATGGTGCGCCCATCTGAAAGGAACACTGTAAGCTGCCTCGAGTCTCCCGATATCACGTGGTTATTGGTGACGATATAGCCGTCGCTTGTGATGATTATCCCTGAGCCAGACGTGTCCCTCACGTATTGCCTTCCGAAGATGTCATACATCGCTTTGGTGTTAACGATCCCCACAACCGCGGGACTTACCTTTTCGGCCGCATCTACCACCACTTGCCAGGGATCTTCGGAAGGAGTGTAATCAGTTGTCCTAATGCCTCCTGAAGACGAACTCTCGCCTCCCCAAAACCCTGTAGAAGACGGTAGAGAGAGTTGCAGCCCTTCCATTTGCCCGATTATGAGGCTGGGTACTATCGCCGATGTGAGCAGGCCTCCTATGATGGCACCTATCAGTCCCACCAGAAGGTAAGACCATACCCTGGGGCGCCTGGGCTCGGGCCTGCTAGTTGCTTGACTGGTTCCGTGGATCGCTTGAGGCTCAATATCCAAATTGTCACCCCCAAAACTTACAAGTACACAATATACCCCCATATCTCGTCCAGCTGAGCCGGCTCACAACTATATACGACAGTGCGTAAACAGGGTTTACAATTATTATAATCCCATTTTGCGACAATTGGATAAGTAGGGTCATAACTCGAGCGGGGACTTGCCCAGACAGACTTTTGCGATTGAGGTAGTCTTGACTTAAGTCACAACTCCGGTCCTCAGGGTCAATGCAGAAATCTGCTTCCAGGTGGAAATCAGTTTCCAACCAAAACCAAACTTCCAGGTCACTCTTCTACGCGTGTGACATCTGCACTCGAAAACCAGTGCTAACTTCGCTCAATCGGGTCACTCTTCTACGCGGGTAACATCTGCACCCAGACCCTTGAGCTTTTCCACCACTGATTCGTAGCCCCGTTCGATAATCTCAAGCCTGTAGATGTCTGTGGTGCCTTCGGCAGACAACCCGGCTACCATCAAGCTGGCGCCGGCCCTCAAATCAGTCGCGGTTACAGGCGAGCCTACAAGCCTGTCAGTGCCTTCTATCACTGCAGTCCTGCCTTGGACTTTGATATTGGCACCCATCTTTACGAGTTCGCTCACATAGCCCAGCCTGTTTTCGTACACCGATTCATGAACCATGCTTACCCCCCGTGCCCGGCAGAGCACTGCAGTAAGGGGCTGCTGCGCATCGGTGGGGAAGCCCGGGTAAGGCATGGTCTTGACATTTACCGGATTGGGCCGGTCAGGCCCGATCACCCTCACAAAATCCCCGTCTTGCTCAATGGAAGCGCCTGCTTCCCGGAGCTTGGCCACCACAGGCTCAAGGTGCTTGGTTATGACGCCGGATACTTCCACATCGCCACCGGTGGCTACTGCCGCCATCATATAGGTAGCGGCTTCTATGTCGTCGGGAATGATGGAATGGCATGTGCCCTTAAGAGACTTGACCCCTTTGATCCTGATGATATCAGTGCCCGCCCCTTTGATCCTGGCACCCATGGAGTTGAGGCAGTTGGCCAAGTCCACCACGTGAGGTTCTTTGGCAGCGTTTTCGATAACGGTTGTACCTTCAGCCATGGATGCCGCGAGCATGATGTTGATAGTAGCTCCCACGCTGGGGATATCCAGGTAGATGGGGGCACCCTGGAGCTTGTTTGCATAGAGGCGCACGACCCCGCCCTCTACGGATACATCTGCACCCAACGCCCTAAAGCCTTTGAGGTGCTGGTCTATGGGCCTTGGGCCGATGTCGCACCCGCCGGGCAGCCCGACTTCGGCTTTGCCGAACTTGGCCAGGAGCACACCCATGAGGTAATACGACGCTCTGAGCTTCCGCACCAGATCATAGGGGGCGACATGGGACGTGAAACCGTTTGGGGAAATGGTCATTGTATTTTCATTGAGGGAAACAAGTGCGCCCAGATCCTTAAGGATCTGGGCAAACACTTTCACATCACGTATAGCAGGTACGTTCTCCAGGGTAGACTCGCCTTCCCCAAGCAACACTGCCGGTATTATGGCAACCGACGAGTTCTTGGAACCTCCGATTCTCACCTTGCCTTTTAGTCTGTTGCGTCCTCGGATTACAAGTCTTGCCATGGCTTCAGTCTCCCAATCATCTGCTATACTGCGATTCTGCTCTACGCTAATTGTCTATCGGTATAGCGTCTCTATTTTCGGTATAGCTTCTCTATTTATAGAAGCTCAACGGATCTTTGGCGACACCGTCTACGTGGACCTCAAAGTGCAGGTGCGGTCCGGTAGATCTGCCTGTACTGCCCACGTATCCGATGACATCGCCCTTCTTGACTTCTTGCCCTGTAGATACTGCAAACTCAGACAGGTGGGCATACCATGTCTGCATATTGCTCCCGTGAGCTATCTTGACGAGATTTCCGTAACCTCCGTTCCATCCCGCGAAAATTACCATACCTGAGTCGGCCGCTATCACCGGGGTGCCATGGGGCGCACCGATGTCAACTCCCCTGTGGTAAGTACCCCACCGCGGGCCAAACCTTGAAGTTATAGTACCTTGCACGGGCCATGCCAGCTCGCCTGAACCCATTTCAGGTACTTGCTTGCTGCCTCGCACAATCTTTTTGGTCACAGGATATGAGAGGATCTTTTCAGAGATCTTGGTCCTGGAGACTTCTTCGCCGTTTTCCCTGACGATTTCCTCGACAACTTCTTTCTCCCCGCTCTTGCCGGCTTGTATTACTTCTTCCTGCCACGGCCACATAGAGGGATCATAGGTGACCTGCGTGGAATAGGGGATCGACACTGTATAGGTTACGATTTCGCGGCTCTGCAAGGTTACATAAGGATCCGGCACGATCAGGTTGAGGTTGTCTCCCTCCCTGATCAGGTCGCCTTCGATATTGGGGTTTGCCTTCCTCAGATCTTCTACAGTCATGTTGTTGGCCATGGCAATGGTCCATAGGCTGTCTCCACGCTGTACTACGTAGCTGAGCATCTTGTCTGTGCCCCTGCTGAGGATCTCCACGGCTTCTTGTTTGCTCCGGAACAATGATGTAGGCACTTCTTGCTCGACAATATCAATCTTTTCCTTAATCAGCACCTCTTCTACAGTCGCATGGCCCGGTTTCACAATGCTGTTTATGTAGCTCTGCCTGAGGTCATCCAGTGCTCCACGTGCGGCTTCCTCGGAGCACAGAGCCACTACATCTTGTCCGTTTACACAGATCACATAGCCTGAGGCAACAAAGCCGATTCTTTCCTTGAGGATTTCGCCGAGCTGGTCAGGATCGGTCACTTCCAAATCTTTTTCCCACTTTACTTTCTGGCAATCCACTTCGCATGAAGGGATAGCCTCTGCACCGACCCTGAAGGATTCCTCCTCTGAAAGCCTCCATACTATTTCTGCGACAAGATCTTTGTTGTCGGTATATCCGACTAGCTCGCCGTCAATGGTGACTGCGTAGAGACTTGGACGGTTGGCGTTAGCTATTGCCACAGCCAGGAACGCTGCTGCCGCCACCACAACCGCCACGGTTATGTACATGGCTTTTCTGCTAAGTTTGTGCGTCCAACCCTTCTTGCTTCCGGGCGATGACGCATCCGGCACATTCGTTTTTCTGGGCCTACGCCTGCCCGCAGGCCGGCCCAGATGGGGCTTTTCCACGTTCATACAGGTTTCGTCCATTTGTATTGCCGCACTCAACACAGACCCGCCATTTCCTGACTCAGCCTGAGACTGTGGCCCTTCCTCTTACAAAGTGCAGCCCTTCCCTCCTTTTCCGAAGAATTCGCATGTTTGGGTGGCCGTGGGCCTTGGGACCCTTGGTCCTGTGGTCCTGCGACCCTTGGTCCTGCGGTTGCTCGTGTCACGCAAAAGGCAATATTCTCTCCTGAGGAGAAAATTCCTGCCAGGTTTACATAAGACATCTTATGCAGGTTTGCCGGCAAGGGACACACCGCAGGCCCGGGCATGGGCTTCCGGCTCAGGGCTAAAAGCCCGGTTTATAATACATAACGATTATAATAGATAAACTTGGGATATCAATCCTTTATGTCTGTTGGATTCCCTCTGTTGGTATTCAGATCCTGCATCCTCCTCCACGGTAATTAATGCCATGAGGCGGCTGGTATTATAATTTCCCCGAACAGGTAAATATTATATGTCCAGGGGAGTGTTGCCACCTATGCGACCGGGGCAGAGCCGTGAAGTCGTTTATATTTTTAGGTTAAGAAGGGCTTGGCGGCCGCTTTTTGCGCTATTGTGCCTGGTTGCGGGGATGAGCGCCGGGGTTCATTCCCAGGTAAGCATGGGGGCACCTGTTGCCGGACCAGGATGGGCCGGGCGGAGCGTTGTGCCCTATTTATCTTCTGAGGAGGCTACCTCGGGAGGCGCTCTCTCGGAACCAGCTATCCTTGAAGTGCTCGAAGTAGCATTTATGTTGCCAGAGCCACCTGAGTCCCCTGAATCCGGCATGCCGCTTGGATCTGGAGCAGGGTCTGACACAGGATCGCATCATCCAACCGGAGCAACAGGGCATCCGGGTGGTGCCGGTGTAACCGGTGCGGCCGATACAGCCGGTGCGGCCGGGGGCGTCGGAGCGGCGGGTGTGGCTGGTACGGTTGGTACGATTGGTGCAGTTGGTACGGTTGGTGCAGGCAAATCGGCCGCCGGTGAGCATACCGTACGGAACGTAGGAAAATACGAAGAGGTTCAGGAACTGTTGCAGACGACCCGGAGCAGGGGAGATGAATCTGAATCAAGAGGTATTTTATTTATCTGGCCTGTAGACGGCAGGGTAACGGACGCTTTCGGCTGGAGGATACATCCTATTACAGGGAGACAGCAGTTTCATAACGGCATCGACATTGCAGCCCCATCCGGCACCCCGGTCAAGGCAGTTGCAAGCGGGACAGTGGAGTTTACCGGATGGTCTGAGGGATACGGGCGGATTGTGGTGATCCACCATGGGCAAGGGTACCGCACCAAGTACGGGCATCTGTCCAGGTCCGTAGTGTCCCAGGGACAGAAGGTAGGCAGGGGCGAAGTCATTGGATACGTCGGGGAATCTGGAAATGCCACAGGGCCTCATTGCCACTTTGAGGTCGAAGTAAACGGCAGGGCGGCAAACCCCAAGGATTATCTGCCTTAAGCTTGTGAGCTGTGGTTTAAGCGGCGGGCTGAACTGATGCATTACCCCAAAGCAAGTTTATCTCAGAGCAAGTTTCCCTCAGTGCCTGAGCCGGAACGGCTAGCGGGACTACGAAGGGCAAACTCTCACCCACAGGAGCCTGGCGTTTGTGCCGCACCCGGTGTTGACCCCACACCCGGTGTTGGCCCCGCATCCGGAGTTAGTCCCGGATCCGGTGTTGGCCCCGCATCCGGGGTTGGCCCGAACCTGGTGCTTGCTCGGTTCGCGGTCTAACTCTTACCGAACCTTAGATAAAGTATTTGACTGCTAGAATAAGGAGTATCCCCGGAATCCCCAGGATGCCCACAGTTAGGGCGGTAGCTAGGTTCAAGCCGATGTGGAATCCGAAAAACCCTCCAGCTATGTTGACCGCCCATATTCCGAAAAACGCAACCAGGGATCTAAGGGCCACCTTGCCAAGATGCTTGAGTCTGCCGGCCAGGAGCTTGAGCATGACAAACACAACCAGGAACGCCAGTGCAACGCCCAAGAGTGAAGTGAAATCCAAGGCAAATCCCTCCTGAAAATGCTTATGAGGGCAGGCAGGATTATATTCTAGGGAACGGATTATCGGCTCTCATCACCGCCGTCCATGCACTCCGGGCACGCGGCAGGATTATATTCTAGGGAACAGGTTGTCGCCCGGCTCAAGAGGTTCGTAGATGGTTCAGGTAGTGCACCATTTTGATGCAGGACTTGGCGGAAACCAGCCAAATCGGTGCAGCTGGTGCACCAGTCTGAGGCAAGTCCTGACGGAAAGTGGTCCAATTGGTGCACCTGGTGCACCATTTTGAGGCAATCCCTGACTGAAACCGGCAGAATTGGTGCATCCGATGCACCGTTTTTCCCAAAATCCTAGCTGAAGACGGCGGAAATGGTG
>LFRM01311075.1_pt1 | contig 22026 bp, 12 predicted proteins | sample 618341 | NCBI WGS metagenome assembly LFRM01 (sample SAMN03654438, study PRJNA283298) | anaerobic digester metagenome | isolation source: pool of bioreactors CSTR01a, CSTR02a, and CSTR03a thermophilic anaerobic... | place: Denmark: Kgs. Lyngby | collected 2014-05-21 | reverse complement strand
ACATCCTATGGTGTGTTTGTCGACCTTGGCGGTGTAGACGGTCTCGTGCATATCACCGATCTTTCATGGGGACGCATTCAACACCCCGAAGAGGTTGTGAAGCTGGACGACAAGATCAACGTGGTTATCCTCGATTTCGACAACGAGAAAAAACGTATCGCTCTTGGTCTGAAACAACTGACTCCTCATCCATGGGATGCATTAAGTGAGACGCTGAAAGTGGGTGACATCATTAAAGGAAAAGTTGTTGTTATTGCCGATTACGGTGCATTTGTCGAAATCGCCCCGGGTGTGGAAGGATTGATTCACGTTTCTGAAATGAGCTGGACCCAACATCTTCACAGCGCACAAGATTTCATGACTGTGGGTGAAGAGGTAGAAGCAATGATTCTTACACTTGATCGTGACGATCGAAAAATGTCACTCGGCGTAAAACAACTGAAACCGGATCCATGGGAAAGCATTGAAGTGAAGTATCCGGTCGGAAGCACACATACCGCAACTGTACGTAACTTCACCAACTTCGGTGCTTTCGTCGAAATTGAAGAAGGAGTGGAAGGATTGATTCACATTTCTGACCTCTCATGGACGAAGAAGATCAAACATCCGAGTGAAGTAACAGAGCTTGCTGCACCTATACAGGTACAGGTACTCGACATCGATAAAGAGAACCGTCGTTTAAGTCTTGGACACAAGCAACTGGAAGAGAATCCGTGGGATGTGTTTGAAACCATCTTCACTGTTGGATCGATCCATGAGGGTACAATCGTAGAGTTGCTCGACAAGGGTGCTGTGATCTCTCTTCCCTATGGTGTGGAAGGGTTTGCTACTCCCAAACATCTGGTGAAAGAGGATAACTCTCAGGCACAGGTTGATGAGAAAATGCAATTCAAAGTGATTGAATTCAACAAGGATGCTAAACGTATCATAGTTTCTCACAGCCGTATCCATGAAGATATCACCGGTGATGATTCCAGGAGAAAAGGAAAACGTGGTGGCAAGAAAGAAGGAGGCAACGAGTCTCCGGCCGCTATCCCTGCAATGGAAAAAACCACTTTGGGAGATATCGAAGAGCTGGCTGCACTGAAAGAGAAGTTAGACAACCAAAAGGTGGAAGCTTTTAAAAAAGAGGCTGCCAAGACAGCTGAAGTGAAAGCTGACACTCCCGAAGCTGAAGTGAAGGCCGAAGCAAAAGCGGAAGCTGCAGATAAAGCTGCTGAAGTTAAAGCTGAGGCTGAAGCGAAAACCGAAACGAATGTGAAAGAGGATGATAAATCTGCTGAAACTGAAGTAAAGGAAGAGGTGATTGCTGAAGAAAAGCCCAAAGCTGCTAAAGCCAAGGCTAAGAAAGAAGATGCTGAAACATCGGAAGCAAAAGAGGATGACGCTTCTGCTGATACAGACGAGGCAGCGTCTGTAAATGACGAACCCAAGTAAAAAAATATTTTTTTACTACATAAATGTAAACTGCCTGGATAAACTTCCGGGCAGTTTTTTTGGTAAAAGAACTGGTATCCACGATGCGAACAGATTAATTTCACTAATTTTTTTATTGTACATGCATAATACGATGATTTTTTATGTAAGTTTGAAAAAAATATAATCCGGCACCTTTATGGATATGAGAGATAAAGAAGTAAACCGTCACAACAGAATAGTGAAAATTCCGAAAAGCAGATCCAACATAAATTGATTCAAAATAATCCAATTAAAAAAACCATCAGAAAATTATTTATGAATGAAGCTTGACAGGTCAATACCGGTCCCCTCACAACGAATAAACGTTATAGACGCCTTAAGGGGGTTTGCACTATTGGGAGTGATCCTGATGCATATGTTACAGTACTATGGTTATACCTCTCCGTTTACGCTGGAAGAGATTAAATTCCCGGGACTGGACATGATGATACGATGGTTTTCAAGCAGAGTGATTTCGGGTCGGTTCATTAACATATTCTCTTTCCTGTTCGGTCTGAGTTTTTTTATCCAGATGGATAGGGCATCAAAAAAAGGAATCGATTTTCGTGGCCGCTTTTTATGGAGAATGGCTTTACTTTTCGTGATCGGACTGGTTGGAAGTGCTTTCACCTATGTCGATATCCTAACCTTTTATGCGATATTTGGAGTGATCCTGGTTTTTCTTTATCCCTTAAAAAAATGGATTTTGTTTCTCATTGTCTGTTTCCTGCTGTCAGGAATTCCATATATGACAATCATTGGCTTCAACAATATAAGAATGGAACATACAACAACGGTGAACCCATCCCTTATGAAGGAACCATCAGATAAAGAAAGTATGGCCTCTACAGCTCCTGCTGAAAATGCGAGAGTCCCTGATTCCTCATTTTTTGAAACCGTTAAAGATAATCTAACCACCAAAACAATTGACAAACTACAGTTTCAGTTTGTTTTTACACCCCGCGGACATGCAACGCTTGCACTCTTTATTTTAGGTTTCATTGTAGGTCGTTTACGGTTTTTCGAGGAGGTTAATATTAGGCGAAAAAGGAATTTAAACCTTTTTGTTGGATTTCTGCTTGCATCCATCATCACTGAAGTGACGATCCATCTCATTCAGCCAAAATCACCGATTAACCTGATAGAGCATATAGCAAAAGGTATTGAGATCCCTTTTATTGAAATCATCACCATAAATTTGAAAGTTTTCGGCTCATTACTGCAATCAGGCACTTATGCTTTGGGTTTTATCATTTTATATCAAACCAGGGGTGTTGGTAAGTATCTTGATCTGCTGTCATCCTATGGAAGGATGGGCTTGACAAACTATGAAATACAAGGTGTTGTGGGAGCAATACTGTTTTCAACATGGGGATTCGGTGCCATCTTTGGCCGTTGGGGAGCAACAGAACTCTTTCTGTTTGGCTTAATTATATATACAACCCAGATTATTATCAGTAAGTGCTGGATGAAACATTTTTTGTATGGTCCCCTGGAGTGGCTTTGGCGCTCGGGTACTTACCTGAGATGGCAACCGATCAAAAGAAAATAGATCTGTACAGTACGTTTCTGCGATAGATCCCGATTAATAAATATGATTCACATGTTTTCAAATAACAAACCATATCGTGATTTTGCCGAGTACCTCTCGGTAAAATTCCCCTTCAAGGTGCAGAAGATATCCATCAACGCCGGCTTTACCTGCCCCAACCGTGACGGCAGCAAAGGACGGGGCGGATGTACCTATTGCAACAACCAGAGCTTCAGTCCGGGATACGGCAAGCCTGTTAAAACAATCACGGAGCAGATGGCCGACGGCATCAACTTCTTCTCGCACAAATACCCGGAGATGAAATACCTTGCTTATTTCCAGTCATACACCAACACCTATGACAGCCTGGAATCGCTGACCGATAAATATGAGGAGGCACTCGCCTATCCCGGGGTGGTGGGATTGATTGTGGGCACCCGCCCCGACTGCATGCCGGACGAGCTGCTTGATTATTTTGAAGCTCTCAGCAAAAAAATGTTTGTACTGCTGGAGTATGGCGTGGAGTCGACACTCAACAAAACACTGGAGAGGGTTAACAGACAACACAGCTACGAAGAATCGGCCGGGATGATACGCAGAACCGCTGAGAGAGATATCCCTGTGGGTGCTCATATGATCCTGGGGCTTCCGGGAGAGTCAGAGGAGGATATCTTACACCATGCCGACAGGCTGTCTCAGTTGCCGTTGACCACCCTCAAGCTGCATCAGCTGCAGATTATCAGATATACAGCCATGGCGAGGGAGTACAAGCTGTTGCCCGAATCTTTTTATCTCTACGGGCTGGATGAATATGTCGATCTGTGTGTCAGCTTCGCCGAACGTCTGAATCCGGATATTTACATTGAACGTTTCACCTCCCAGTCACCCAAAAGGTTGTTGGTTGCCCCCGATTGGGGATTGAAAAATTACGAGGTGACCGATAAGATCATCAAACGGTTCAGGGAGAGAGAGACCTGCCAGGGAACTGTTTATAACAGGGAAAAAGTTACAGGGTGATGCTATCGGTATGAAGCAGCTGTCATCATGGAACATACACGGTGATGAAGATTTGACCCGGATGAGATTTGTTACGGGTAGAAAAGTGATTTACATCCTGTAATTCCAGTTACGCTGAATGTATTTGCTTGTTTGCAGTACTTCAATCTCTGCAATTTCAGAAGGGTGCAGCACCGTCAGCTCTTCTGAACCCAACAGGTTGAGGAGCTCACGGGAGAAGAGATCAAAGAAGAGTTGCGTATCCGGGGCATCCCCGCTCATAGAGGATAGATAAGTGCGGATATTGATCACCGGGCTGGGGACTGAGGCGGTTGCTTTTTTTATCCTGTTCCTGTTGTCCGATGTCAGCGCCTTTTGCAGCATCTGCAGATTGGTATCATATAATAGGGTGCCGTGATGCAGCTCACGTCCTCTCGATATATGCGATGCTGTACCCGAAATCTTGTAGCCATCGAGCCAGAGATCTTTCCGCTTTCCAATTGTTACAGGTATATCCATTCTATGTAACACGTTCACGATAGGTTCCAGAAAGGCGGCACTCAGCGGTGCATCTCTCTTGTCACGGATAAATGCATAATTGAAATTTCCTCTGTCATGGTAAACTGCACCCCCACCCGACATCCGTCGTATGATGCGGATATTGTTGTCGATGCAGAAGTCGATATCGACCTCGTTGAGCACCGCCTGATTGGACCCAATGATCACACTCTGATCGTTCAGATAGAGGAACAGATAATCCTCTCCCATTTTGGAAAAAAGATACTCCTCTGCTGCCAGATTAAATGCAGAGGTGGTGGAAGTGGATACGATAATCTTCATAACTGCAAAATTAACAATAAAAACTGTTCTCTTCTCATTTAACATTAAATATCATTTAACATAGCTATAAAATCATTTTTCTCAGTCTTTCATGTTATTCCTCATTTATCTTTGTATCATGTAAAATCTAATATTTTTTAAACTTAACATTAAGTTAAATGACAGTTTGCATCTTCACTTAATTGAAATAGATCACAGTGAGCTTAAACGCAGGAACCATTCCTGTTCGTTTTATAGTAGATTCATAATATATGTCAAATTATTGAAACACATATCAATTGTAATTACTAATCTAAACAAATGAAAGAATGAGATGAAACAACAAAAATTAAATCTTAAGAGAGGAATTTTGCTCGCACTACTGTGCGCATTTTCCTTAAGTACCATTGCGCAAAACATAACCGTAAGAGGTAGTGTAGCAGATGAGTCCGGTGAGACGCTGGTAGGTGTGACCGTGCAGATACAGGGAACTGCCACCGGAACAGTAACTGATGTCGATGGTAATTTCATGATACCAAATGTACCTAGAAATGCTGTTTTGGAAGTATCCTATGTAGGGATGCAAACAGAGGTTATCCCTGTAAACGGAAGAACACTGATTAATGTTGTGCTGACAGAGGATACAGAGATGCTGGAAGAGGTAGTGGTAGTAGGTTATGGCACAATGAGAAGGAGTGACCTGACCGGTGCTGTTGCGGTGGTATCGGCAGAAGAGCTTTCAACAAAACCTGTTACAAATGCTTTTGAAGCGTTACAGGGTAAGGTTGCTGGTGTGGACATTACATCTGCTCAGCGTCCCGGGGAATTGGGCTCTATCCGTATTCGCGGAAACCGCTCTCTGAACGCAACCAATAACCCACTCTACGTAGTGGATGGTGTGGTGTTGAGCTCCGGAGGTATTGAAAGTATCAACCCTCGGGATATTGAAAGTATTAATGTATTGAAAGATGCTTCATCTACTGCCATCTATGGTTCACGCGGTGCCAATGGTGTAATACTTGTCACAACCAAACGTGGTAAAGCAGGATCTCTTCAACTGAATTATTCAAGTACATTCACATACGAAAATATTCATGATCTGGCACCGGCAATGAACGCCAGTGATTATATCACCTGGCGGCGCTGGGCACACTACAATGCGAATCCATCTGAATTTGCACCGGGGAACCAGCCTTCGAAAGCACAGGATGAGACATTTTTCAGTGCACTGGATGAAACAGCTTACAACAATGTGATGAACGGTTGGTCCGGTGGTAGTTGGGATGGTTCGAGAGTGATCAACACCGACTGGACTGAGCTTGTGACACAAACAGGTGTAACACAGGAGCATACAATCAGCGCAGGTGGCGGGACTGACAGAATCAAATCGTTCTTTTCGCTCGGTTATCTCGACCAGGAAGGCACACAGATAGGACAATCCTATGACAGATACAATGCCACGATGTCGACTGATATCAATCCTACAAAGTGGTTCAGCATGGGTGGATCAATCAATGCGGCATGGAGCAATCAGAGTTATGGTTATTCCCGCACGGGACAATCCACAAGCTCCGGACCGACTGAGATTTATGCAGCTGCAAAACAGATATTTAACGTAGCAAGGCCTTACGACGAAAATGGAGAGATCATATTGACTCCGGGAAACCTGAACGGGGTTTACACCATCATAGATGAGTGGGATAAATCGGATGAAAAGAGGCAAACATTACGTGCTTTGGGTAGTTTTTATTCAAATTTCGATTTCGGCGAAATTTGGAGTCCACTCGAGGGGTTGAACTTCAAAACCAATTTCGGGCCTGATTTCAGATATTACCGTCGTGGTATCTATATTGATAAAACTTCTGCAGTCCGCCAGGGTGGGACAAGCTATGCCTCATGGAATTACGACAGGAGATTCTCATGGGTATTGGATAATATCCTCTCTTACAACAAAACAGTGGATAAACACAAATTTGATGTGACATTGCTGCAATCGGCTTCCAGATACGACGCTGAAAATGGCAGCATGAGCGAACAGAATGTACCCAAGGAAAGCTATAAATGGAACAATATGGGTGCAGTGGATATCACCAGTACCGATGCAAATGCATCAATGGGAACAGGATTGACTCAAACGCAAATGGCTTCCTACATGGGACGTATTAATTATTCATTCAATGACCGCTATCTTTTAACTGTCTCAGGACGGTATGACGGATCTTCTGTGCTTTCACAGGGTCATAAATGGGCATTTTTCCCAAGTGCTGCACTGGGATGGCGTATAGATCAGGAGGCGTTCATGCAGGATGTTTCATGGCTTGATCAGCTAAAACTACGTCTCGGCATGGGTACAACAGGAAACTCAGCTATTGGAGCTTATGCTACATTAGGCAGCATCCGTTCATTCTACGTACCTTTTGGTGGTATTGGGAATGTACTGGCTTACGGCACCAACGAACCCTACTATTTCTCCGGCACAACATTGATGGCTAATCCCGAGTTGGAATGGGAGAAGACCACCCAATGGAATATCGGGCTCGACTTCACCTTCCTGAGAGGACGTATCGGCGGGTCAGTGGATATATATAATTCCAACACGAATGATCTTTTGATGGAGATGACTATACCCACACTGACCGGCTACAGTAATACAATGGCCAACGTTGGTAAAACCAAAAATAGAGGAGTAGATGTATCTTTACATTTCATCCCTGTTCAAACAAGAGACTTTAGCTGGAACTCATCACTTAATATGGCATGGCAGAAAGATGAAATCGTTGAGCTGGCTAACGGTAAAAACGATATGGTCGATAACTCATGGTTTATCGGTCAATCAATCAGCGTTTTCTACGGTTATGAGAATGATGGCCTGTGGCAAGCAGGGGATGAAGCCGAGATGGCTAAATTCAACGATAAAGGGGAAAATTTCTCTCCGGGTAGTGTGAGACCTGTTGATCAGAATGGAGACTATATCATTGATAGTGATGATCGTGTAGTCCTGGGAAACAGAAACCCACGCCTGACTACCGGATGGAGCAATAGCTTCACCTACAGGGGACTTGAACTGAATATTGAACTGTATGGCCGCATGAACTATCTGGTATCTACCGGAGGTGAAGTACAAAACGGCATCCCCAATCAACGGATGATCGATTACTGGACACCCGACAACACGGGTGCTGAATGGCAGAAGCCGGTCTATACCGGAACACCGGGCGTGGGTGGCGATGCCTATTCAAGTCTGATTGGATTCAAGAAAGCTTCCTTTATCAAATTCAGGAATATCTCTTTGGGTTATTTCTTACCAAACAATATCTGTGAACCACTCGGAATAAACAAACTGAAGTTATTTGCTCAGTTACGTAATCCGGGCAATCTCTATTCATCGATCGATTTTATCGACCTTGATTATGGCACTTCTTCCTATTATAACAGAGGTATTACTTTTGGTATTGAGATAGGATTTTAATTATTTAATTTCAAACTAGGATATATTATGAAATATTTATATAACAAAACAGTGATAGGCGCAATACTGGTGTCTCTCCTTGGATTTTGGTCCTGTGGCGATGATTTTCTTTACGAAGAGAACACCACAGCATATACAACCCAATACTTTGAAACGGAAGAGGGGTTGACAGCACTGGCAACATCCCTTTACGGGAACATCCGATGGCATTTCGGTTACGAATGGGCCTACGGCATCACACTTTACGGCACGGACGAGTTCACCAACGGGGCCGACCTTACCAGTGAACCCTGGAACACCTACGACAACCGGCTTAATTCATCAAATGCCACCACTGAAACAGGTGCGGCGAATAAGAACTGTCCACCGGTAGATGGTCTCTGGAATCAGATGTATTTTGGTATCTCTTCGGCGAATCTGGTTATTGCCAACGGAGAAAAAATCACCAATGAAGATATACGTAATAAATGCATGGGGGAAGCCTATTTCCTGCGCGGATACAACTACTATCGCCTGTTTGCCCAATACGGAGGTGTGGTTCTACAGACAGAACCAGTGAGTGGCGTGGTACGATATTTTGAACGTGCCAGTGAAGAAGAAACCATGGCTCAGATTATCTCTGACTTTGAAAACGCATATAAATTCCTGCCTACCGACAACTGGCGCGGTTTTGGTACCTGGACTAAATATGCGGCAGCACACTTCTGGGCAAAGGCACTACTGTTTCGTGCTTCAGAACGTAACAGTGCATGGAATTCTGGTTACAAAGATGGAGACCTGACCAAATGTATCTCTCTTGCTGATGAGGTGATTGCTGCCCGTCCGCTTGCAAGCGACTACTGGGATCTCTATGCCCGGTGGACCGGTGTGGATAATCCAAATGAAGGATTGCCCGAGATTCTGATGTCTGCCCAACACAATGCAGATTCATCCACCAAAGGTCGTTTTGGTAACAGGACACACTCCTACTTCTCACCGCAGTTCAACACCTTTAGTGGTGGGTGGGTTAGCCGCGGTGCGCATATTGGCGGACAGGATTTTCAGCGTTGCCGTCCCACGGAGTACAACTACTCCACCTACGACAATGTGAATGATGCCCGTCTGTGGAAATCCTTTAAGACTGTTTACGGTGTAAATAATATTAGGGACAATGATTTGAATCAATCGTTCGGTGAGAGTGCTGTAGAACTGGGTGACCAGGGTATTGTCTTTATCATGAACAAAAAAAGTGACTCACGTTTCGATGGAGAACCCTATGGAAAATTTGGCCGTCCTACTGCAGGTAACACCTTTATCAATCCGGAGACAGGTAAGTGGGTACCCAACGCTTTCCCCCTCTACCTTGAAGGGGAGTATGTACTGCCCAACTACAACAGCAATGGTGATGCAACCAAATCAAACGTATTCTGTGGATTGAACAAAACACAGGATGGAACGCGTACAGCTGAGGGAGGTGATGGTTACCGTGATGTGACCATGGCCCGCACCGGCGAGACCTACTTAATCAAAGCAGAAGCACTGGTGAAGCAGAATAAATTCGCCGAAGCTATCTCAACAATCAACCAGCTGCGCGCACGCGCTCAGTGGAAAGCAGGAGAAGATCGTGAATTCTATGTAGATGCTGCTATTGCTTTCCCGTTAAGTAACTCCCTCTATTCTCCCTCAACTAATTTCAGTAAGAACGGAAAAACGGATAACTATGTCAACTGGTTTGCCAACTCGCATCCCGGGTACAACGACGGAGCACTGAAAGATGCTGCTGGCAACGTTTACCTGAACCGTAACAGCTATTATCTCTCAACAGGGATTGAAAAAACAACCGATCCTTCATCATTGCAGATAAGCAGTTTTACCAATCTGCCTGAAGAGGATGAAGCAATCCTTGCACAGCTGGGTGTTTCCGGTGATTATGACCGCATGCTTAACTTTATCTTCAACGAGCGTACCCGTGAGCTGAATGGTGAATGGAACCGGTGGGAAGAGCTGAGTCGTGCAGGTTTGCTTGTAAAACGTGCCAGAACATTTAATGCACAGGCAGCACCCAATATTCAGGAAAAACATGTGCTTCGTCCCGTACCTCAAACATTTATCGATGGTCTGACACAAGACGATGGTTCACCCCTGACAGAAGAGCAGAAAGCCGCTTTCCAGAATCCCGGATGGTAACTGATTACTAACATCTATTTTTGAATTATTATCGGATGGAGACCAGGGATTTAAAAAAAATCCCGGTTTCCATCCGTTTTATTTACAGGATGTCAATTATCATATCTCTATTGTCATAAAAGTTAGTCAAAGCAATTCAGATAATCATATTTTTGTAGACTGCTAATTGAGCTAATCAATAAAGGTCAACTACTAATTCATCAATTGAGAGGTATACTATGAAACATCATCTTATTACAGCGTTGCTGATCCTTACATCGGTCAGCGGTACCATTGCACAGGATTTGAGAGAACGGCACTATTACTATGAAATCCTCACCCCGTCACATGAACCTAAACCTCTCGTGGAGGGCTATGCAAGCAAACGGGTAACGGAAAATCTGAACAGGGGATTACAGGCAGCATTGAGTGTTGACGGTAAAGGAGTGTACCTCAATTGGCGTCTTTTGCAAACGGATGCAGAGGGAATCATATTCAATGTCTTTCGTTCGGTGAACGGCAAAAAGAAAAAACTCAACAGAAAGTCTATTTCCGTGACAACAGACTTTTCCGACAATGCTCCGTCAGCAGGAAAAGCATCCTACTGGATTGAAAGCGTGGAAGGGAAGAAAAGTTCACAATCGGAAATAATCGAAGTTGACTTCTCCGGGCTACAATCACCCGGTTACAGAAGCATCATTCTGAAAAATGGTGTCACAGCCGGTAAAGTGGCTGTTGCCGATTTGAACGGAGATGGCAACTACGACTTTATCATCCGTCATCCCAACAGCAATGTGGATCCCGGGGTAGCCACTCCCGATGATGGAACCACCTACAAGATAGAAGCCTACCTGAGTGACGGCACCTGGCTGTGGACTAAGGACCTGGGACTGGGAACAGAACCGGGGGTGTGGTATTCACCTTTTATAGCCTATGATTTTGATGGCGACGGAAAAGCAGAGATCGCACTCAAAACAACAGGAGATGACTACCTGAAAAACGAAAGTGGTCGCATTTACGGGGGCATTGAATATCTCACGGTACTGGATGGTATGACCGGTAAGGAGCTGGCAAAAGCGGAATGGCCGGAGCGTAATTTCCGTTACGGCAACGTCAACAGACAAAACCGGAATCAGATAGGGATGGCTTATCTGGATGGCAAGACACCCTCCATCCTGGCTGCAAGGGGAACCTATAAACTGATGGTGGTGGATGCCTGGCAGTTTCATGACGGAAAACTGGAAAGGCAATGGCGCTGGGATGGTGATGAGGAGAATCCGGTTGTACGCAGTCAGGGAGCACACAATATGGTGAGCGGAGATGTGGATGGTGATGGCAGAGATGAGATCCTGTTGGGCTCCTGTATGCTGGATGACAATGGTACTCTGCTCTGGTCCTCCGGTTTGGGACATCCTGACAAAGCCTATCTGACCGATATTGATCCGCGGAGACCCGGCATGGAGGTCTTCCTTGCCATCGAACCCTTTGAGGAGACCGGTTATGGTGTATCTGTGCTCGATGCCGCAACAGGTGAACGGGTATGGGGTATCGGTCACAAGACATTTCATGTGGGAGACGGAATGGTGGCTGACATCGACCCGTCAACACCCGGGTTGGAGTGCTTTGCAAGTGAGGATCGAAAAGGTGGTTCTACCGACAAATATCTGCTCAGTTCCGACGGGCAGCGACTTGCCTCAAACGATGATGTGCCTCCCTGTCGCAACTGGATCTGGTGGGATGCAGGCAACATCAGACAGACATTTTTCGGAGATGACAACCGATGGGGCTCTGACTCACGCTCAGGAGGAAATGGGCAACAGATCGGTTACTGGAAAGGTGAGAAGATAGCCCACGAAATATATGGAGATATCATCATGATTGCCGACCTGATGGGCGACTGGCGGGAAGAGGTGGTCACCTCGCTGCCGGGAGAGCTACGCATCTACCACACCCAGATCCCGGCTTCTGACAGAAAGATCACCTTGATGCAAGACCCTATTTACAGGAGTTATGTATTGCAACGCTCACAGGGTTATCCACAAGCACCGGTACCTGGTTGGTACCTGGGAGAATAATAGTAGATCCCGGTAGAAGTTCTTTCATTGGACCCAACGATGTTAAATACAATTTTTATCTATAATTCACTAATTTACCTGTAATGAAGAAAATGTACAAACTGTTTATTTCGTTGTTATGCCTCACACACCTGGTGGGGTGCAGCAATAGTGACAACACATCATCATCCCGTCCTGAGAAAGAGGAGGTATTGGATGCGCTGAGACTGGCCAACGATTATTTCATGAACAAGTGGAGCGATCCGTCCCAACCGATACCCTACCCTTCCCGCAACAAAGCGTATGAATCAAATCTATGGACACGGGCTTACTATTATGAAGGATTGATCGACCTCTGGAAGATCGATCCTCAGCAGCGTTATCTCGACTACACCCTGGAATGGGGAAACAAGCATGAGTGGGGTCTTCGGAACTCTGCTGAGGGATGGATGACACGCAATGCTGACAACCAGTGTGCCGGTCAGGCGTATCTCTTCCTCTACGAGCAGGACCCCGGAAAGCCTGCACACTATATCGAAAATATCAAAAGATCTGTCGACGCCATGATGAAAACTGACAAGGTTGACGACTGGAACTGGATCGATGCCATTCAGATGGCGATGCCCATCTTTGCACAACTGGGCAACACTACCGGCGATACCGCGTATTACAACCGTGCATACGACATGTATATGTACACCAAACTTCATCATGGAGAGAATGGCCTTTACAACCCGGAGGATCAGCTTTGGTGGAGAGACGCCGATTTTGATCCTCCTTATACCGAACCAAATGGAGAAGACTGCTACTGGTCACGCGGCAACGGATGGGTGGTAGTAGCCATGGCGCGTATGCTGGATCTCCTGCCACAAGATGAACCGCATCGTGCTGAGTATGAAACCATGCTTGTGGATATGAGTGAATCACTCAAAAAAGTACAGCGGGAAGATGGTTTCTGGAATGTCAGCCTGCATGATCCGGATAACTACGGAGGCAAGGAACTTACCGGCACCGCTATGTTCATATACGGAATGGCCTACGGCGTGAACAACGGAATGCTCGACAGGGCAGAATATGAACCGGTTATTCAGAAGGCATGGAACGCCATGGTAAGTGACAGTCTGCATCCCAACGGTTTTCTGGGGTATGTACAGGGAACAGGCAAAGAGCCCAAAGAAGCACAGCCGGTCACCTATGAGCGGGAACCCGATTTCGACGATTACGGGTTGGGGGCATTCCTGATGGCAGGAGCAGAGATCTACAAAATGCTCTGAGCAGCAAAACAAACCATACCATATTAACAATTCACCCCAATATCTTTCAAAAGCTATTGGGGTGAACTCATTTTAAGCAGGTCGACTCAGTGTCTTATCTGATGATTTTGACCTCCTTTGGTGCATCAATCTGCGAGCTTATCTCACCGTTGGGCAACCGCTCATGGCGTACTCTCACCACCCCGTGGGGCGTGGGGAAGGTACCCTCCACCCATTCGAGATCACCCAGATGGGGCTTCACCTGCAGGGTGCTGCATCCCGGTTCAACAACCGTGATACCCAGCACATTCTCCGTGAGCCAGGCTGTCACACCGGATGACCAGCCATGGCACAGGCTGTGTCGGAAGCTGGGGTAACAGTAATCACCAAAATCACCGTGGATATCGTTCATCCCCTCCGGCTTAAGCTGGTCTATCCGCGCTGAGTTCTCCATCCACTCGATGTTGAAGTCCTCCCAGAAGGTGGTGGCACCCATGTCGAGCATCCCACCCCAGTAGTCGCTTACGATCTGCAACGCCTCATTCTGCATACCGGCCAGCGAAAGGGCATCGAGCATGTAGAGGCCATAGAAGGTGGAGAAGCGCCTGGCGCCATCTACCGCCACCACATCCTTGCTGGCAGTCGCGGGATCCAGGATCCCGGCTACCGCCATCAGGGCGGCAGCCTGCTTCAGGTCGTTGTGGGGCATGATCTTTTGGTTCAGCTTACTGGCAGCATCGGCAGCCACGCGGGCAGAGCGATCCTCACCGAGCACCTCACACAACTTCTGTGCATCTCTCAACGCCCATGCCAGGAGGGCCCGATAACCGGCTTCCACCCCCTCCTTGTTGGGTGTGGAGGGCCAGTCCAGAAAGCGAAAGGGGCTCAGTGTCTCCGTCCCGTCGGCTGCTATGCGCGAGTCGATCAAATCGATCAGTCCAACGATGTAGTCGCGGTGCTGCTGCAGGAAGGCGAGGTCTCCGTTCTGCATGTACCAGTCGTGGTGGATGATCAGGTACCACATCGAATAGGAGCTCATCCCGTTCATCCACTGCGGCAGGGGGTACTGTTCACAAGCCAGATCGAGGCTTTTGGAAACCACCTCATTGTATCCGAAAACGGTGTTGATCGCTTTCAGTTCCGGGTGAAAGTCGCCCAGCCAGACCAGCCGGTCACGCTTGATACCGTCCCAGAGGTACTCCTGCATGTTGAGGTGAGTGGTGTAGGCCCCGGTGATCCAGATGGAGTCGAGACGTGGGTTGCTGCTCCTGAAGGATCCCAGGTAGGGGATGTCGCGGTAGCGCAGGATGGCACGTGCCTCCTTGATATTGATGGTGGTACCCGGTTGCAGCAGGTCGATCCGCACGAAGCGGAAGCCCGTGTTGCCGATTTCGATCATCCCGGTGCGGGGGATCTCCATGATGATGTCGCGCTTGGCATGGTCGTCGGTAGAGAATCCCATCAGCCAGTCGGAGTTGTAGGTGTCGCTATTGGCCTCCCCCACCGATTCGCCGAAGCGTATCCGTACCAGGGAGGGTTCCCGGCGGGAGGAGCCGCCCATCACCAGCTGGAGGCCGCCGTGCAACTCCTTGCCATAGTCGAGCAGGATGGAGGAGGTGTCACTCTCGCTGCTGGTGATGGAACAGAAGCGTGTGGTGCGGCTCATGTCCGACTGGCTGTTGCCCGGTTGCAGCAGCACCTGGCTGTTCTTTACCAGTGTTTCTGTGCTGTCGGAGCTCCAGATCACCCTTACCGGTGAGATGTAGACCCGTGTCAGTTCATCCTTTTGCGCCGTTCCACTGTACTCGGGACCGAAAACCGGGGGGAGCACTGTCTGAGAGGCTCCCTCCATGAAATGTTTTTTCATGAAGGTGACATAGATATCATAATCCCCGGGGATGGTACCGTGCCCCCCCTCATGCATGTAGTATCCCAAATCATTGAGGATAGGCTCACCCGAAGCAGGCATCTCCGTTCTCTCCAGGCCTTTTTTGCCGAAGAGGTGATAGACCGGTTCAGCGGCGACAGCTGACAGGAACTCACCCCTGGGGTCAGACCAGCCGTCGCTGTCACCCGTTTGCAACAGGAGCGGACGGGGAGCGATCAGGGAGACCAGCATGTGCGCATCGACGGGTGACTGTTGCGGATCATCTCCGTAGCGGGCACGGTTGCCGCAAAACTGGTAGAAGTATCGCGTGGAGTCGATCATGTGAGCGATGGTCTCACCGTAGTCACGTCGTGAGAGGGCTGCACCTCCCTCACCGGAGCAGCTGGCGATGATCATACCGAAGCGCTGATCGAGAGCTCCGCTCCACAACACCGTCTTACCCAGCCGGGAGACACCATGCAGGGCCACCTTAGAAGCGTCGACACCGGGATCTCTCTCCAGATAGTCCATCGCGTAGCTCAGTCCCCAAGCCCAGGCAGAGATGGTGCCCCACTCATCGGGGGCAGGCCACTCCCGGCCATCGGGCAGGAAATGGCCCCTGACCCCATGTTCGATGCCAGCGGGGAAATCGGGTTCAATGTCACCGTAGTAGAGCGTGGCCACACCCATCCCTTGCGAGATGAACTTCTCCACATCGAGGCCTCCCATGCGGGGAGCACCCTGGCGGAGCTGCACCGGGACCCTTTCTCCTTCACGATTCCACAAGTAACCGGGGGCAAGCCCGGGATCATCTACCATCAGGGCGTTGGGCATGAAGCTGATCGTCAAAAAGAGCGGCACCGGACCTGTTGCCTCTGCCGGCAGATAAATCACCATGTCGGCCTGGTGCCTCGCGGTGTCGTCGGTGAAGTAGAGCCTCACCTGCTTTCTGAGGGCCTTGCCTTCGAGTGCCGGGCTGCCGGCATCAAAAAGGTTTGCCTGACGCGGTATGCGCCTGGGACTCTTGCCAAACTGCTCCGATGCGAAGAGACGCAGCAATCTCAGGGCGACGTTGCTCCATCCAATCCTTTGCATTGGTCACCCTACTGCCGTTTTGTAGGGTAAAGAGGTCGGGAAGCTCCCAACTGCCTGTCTTAGACTCATCGTAGTTGACTGGAATGCCGGCAATGGTATCTTGCTTCTGTGCAAATGCATTAATCGTTGTGATGAAAAGTAAACATGCTGTGAGCAAATAAATCCGAAAAACAGCAAATAGTAACTGTGTGCAATACATAGCTTACTCAATTAAAATTTCACTATTTGTGATATTTAAACAGAGAGTTTATTTTCTTTTACTCTCCATTTTAGAAAAATCGATAAACCTTTCAAGTGAATTGACTAGCGGTTCCTTACTATTTGCAGACGATATCCAGTAACTGATGTATTTGCCCGGTTTTGAAACAAAGAGATGCTGGTTTCCATCATCCATCTTCTGAGAAAAGTCATCCTGATTCACGAAGATCGCCGCACCCAGGTCCACCTGCTCAGCTGCCACATCCTCCGGATGCAAACCCCAGGTGAAGATGCAATCCTCTTCCACCACTACCTGTTGTCCCGGGTGATAGTTGATGCCGGTCACAAACACTACTTCCTCATCAGAGAGTGCAAAAGCCTCTACCTTTGCTTTTCTTAAACCGGAATAGACGGTAACCCTGACAAGGATATCCACCTTGCCGTTACGGTAGGGCACATCTTCCGACAGCATCTCCATAAAAGAGACGGAACCCTCTTTCACCACCCTTGCCGATCGATTCGCGACCGGATGAAGTGGAACCACATTCTCTCCATCCCATAAACGGATGCCCCCCAGACCAACTGTGGGACCTACCTTGTAGTAATCGGCACCTTTTCCGTTCATCTGCTGCTCCGGTGTGGGGTACCATTTATACTCTGCGAGTTCAAGTCCCCGGTTAGCTTTTGAATAAACATCAATGGCTGCTTTTTTGTCAAAATAGAGCCGCAGTCCAAGCCATTCATTCTCAATTGCCGGTCCGTGATGACCCAGTGCGTTGTAAAGATCACCTGATTCCGATGAGACATGCCCGATGGAACTTGTACTGTCACTGCGCAGGAAGAGGCTTGCATCTGTCATGTTCTGTGCTGTGAGTAAACCTCCCTGCAGGAGCAAGGCACATAAAAATAGTTTCGTTTTCATTTGTTCAAAAATTATGATTATTCGAATCGATAAAGCTTCACCTTCAGAATTGAAGGATCACTTCCCAGTTTGGCTCCGGTCCCGGTTCTGTTGTGGTGCGCTTCATTCGACAGATCATAGTTAACCATGATATTGTCGCCATTGAGTAAACGACCGCTTTCCCAACTCCCGTTCAGATACTCACCCTCATATACCGACAGAAATCCTGCCATGCGGGGACCGGTTGTATCCGGAACAAAAGTAATGTTTATGTTTGAACCGGTAACCACAAATGCATCATCACCTTCCCAAATCACAATGCCATAACCATTATCGGATAAAAATTCACCGGATCTCATATTCTGACTCAATGAGGCTGTCACCTTATATCCTCCCAGTTTTTGGGTAATCAGGCTTTGGTTCTTTGTGAGTATAAAAGCGGTGATCCTGTTATCGGACTGAGCCCCGGTGATCAAAGGAGTGAGCTGTTCCAGCACGCTGTATGACTTTGAGAGAGCTGATGCCTGAGGTGAATCAGCAATACCATCTATGCCGAATGGTGAATAGCCGATGGCCGCATGTTTTCCTATTGCATAAAAGGCATTTGCTGCTCCCAATTCACCGGCAAACGATTCAGGGATAAAAAGAGGATTCCATGAATGGGTATATGCTTCCGTAATAGCCGGAAAATCGGGAAGATAGATATCCGGACTGAGGATATCAATATTGGGAGCAGCAATGCGCCAGATATCATGAACATGTTCCTGAGGACCACCGGAAGGATAGTCACCCGCTCTTTTATCTTCAGGTTGTACAATCCATGCGTTGACAAACATGGGAAGGTTGTATTGCGCTTTACCTGCAGTAGCCACAGCATTGATATAATCGGCATAGTGCCAGGCCATGAAATACTCTTCGGCAAGTAGGTTGTTGCCGAATACTTCATTCCAACTGCCAGCTTCCCGACGTCCGTTACGCTCCCACAACTCCCTTACTTGAGGATGGAGGTCTTCTTCATACATTTTCAAGCCATCTATAAGCGCTTTCGGTACCTGTTGATGAAAAAAAGTATTGGCCAGCTCTGAGTAATCTCTCACAGCTCCGAGCACACCCACTTCATTTTGCACCTGCACCATGATAACCGTATTTTCGCGGCCATCCACTTTCTTCAAATGCGCCATCAGAGCAGCGAAAGCCCTGGCATCAGCCTTCCCGGATTCCAACCCCAGCGGACTTACTGTCTCGGTAGCTTTGCCATTGTCAAGTATCACCCTGTGAAAGCGGGCAGGATCCTGTTTCACCCAGTCGGGCACATAATGGGATAGCCCATTTTTCCAGCTGCCAAACCACAACAGCACGAGCCGCATGTCATGCTCTCTAGCCTCCCGGATCAATCCGTCGACCAGTGAAAAATCAAACCTCCCCTCCTCCGGCTCTGTCAGTTGCCAGGAAACAGCGACCAGTACTGTATTCAGGTGCATATCTTTTAATTGCTGCCACAGCGGTTCCATATATTCGAGATTGGAACTGCTGGAGTTATACAACTCTCCACCCAGTATCAGAAACGGTTTGTCGTCCACTATCAGCTGAGTAACGGCACCTCTCTTCTCCAATCGGGGTAGATGCTGGCCTATGGCTACAGACGAAAACAATGAAGTAAGAAAGACAAACACAACGATAAATCTCTTTTCCTGAAAGTGTAGCATAACATCAATTATTTAACATTATTATTATCAAAACATATCTCAACTTACTCCACAGCCACATCCCATACATTGGCCAAACGTGATGTCCCATCCGGACCTTCTATTGTCAGAACTACGATGTACTTGCCGGCTTGGCGATAACGGTGTACCGGGTTTTGTTGGTCAGAGGTGGTCCCATCACCAAAATCCCAGTGCCATGAGAAAATCTCTCCCCGGCTCTGATCCCTGAATGCTACCATTCTCTCTGATGGATTAACAATCATGAAAGACCAGTCAGCCACAAAGCTCTTTTGGTATTTATCGTCGAGTGACATCAGGGTAAAAATGGTCCCCAGACTGGAATTTCCATACATCTTATGATGCTCCGACAGGTTCCAGAACCCTTTCTTACTGGTATCATCCACATCGTCATAGTCAATCACAGCCCAGGTCAGTCCAATCTTCTTGTGATCCCTCAAAACAGACTCTACCGCTCTTTCAGGGCCTTCACGGCCGGCATAGTCGAACGGTGTGATCCAGAACTCGGCAATCAGTTTTCCCGATTCACCCGGTTTGAAATCGTAGGAGTAGGCTATATTGGCGTATGGCAGTTCCCTGATCCATGGTTGCGATCCCCAGGCCAGTGCCCACTCTTTTCCAACGGCAGGGGTAAAAATATGATAATTCTGAGCATGTACCCCATGGAATTCAAAATATCTTGCACTCCAGTCGAGACTCTGAAGCGGATGAAGTTCATCAATTAACGGGCCACCGGAGAGGTCACCATCCACCACAATCTCGAAGATATCATTGTGCAACCCGGGATGGGTGAAATCCCAATAGTCGTCATAGGCTTCGTAGAGGAAATAGAGTCTGTTTAGCCCTTTCACCCATGCCACCCTCACTTTTACATCCAGGTTTTGGGGATCGGGTTCGGGATACTTCCCCGAGTCATCCCAGAGCTGATCTGTCCCCACGATATACTCATCCGGGAACTCCGACCAGTCGTCTGTGTTACCGTCGATCCGGGGGATCTTGTCGGGAGGGAACTGAAAAATTTTGTATCCCCGGTCCTCCTGTGCCTGGAGCTGCAACAGCAGCAACAGCCCTACTAATGAGAGAATGAACACTCTTGTTTGCATGATCATTGTTATTTTTTTAGCCATTTGTCAGGTACCGGTACAATACAGATATCCATTGCACGACCATCCTCAGAGATCATTGCCGACTGGATCTGAATTTTCGTGCCATCGGGGCTGAACGTGGGGTGCAGATGATCGGCGGCAGTGGTCTTGTGACCGGCCGTCAACAGCATCATCTCGCTGGTCTCGCGATTAATCAGATAGAGTTCACGTGCAAAATTATCACCCACCGCAAAACGTTTATCAGGTGAGCCATGGACATGCCAGAAACCGCTTCCGTAAGGGATCTGGCCTGCAATGGTCATCTCTCTGGTACGGATGTTTACGATTCCCAGTCCGGTAGGCTTCTCACGTGTTCCCGAAGGACCCCATGTTGCCTCCTGACCCGGATTGGCACCATTCACGTCAGTTTCTTGCGGTCTGGTCTCATCATCTATCACCTGTATGGGACGATGCCCCATGATGGCGAAGGCCACCTCATCGGGAGAGATCACGGCTTCATGGGTGATCCATTCATATTCCGACTCGGGATAAAGAGGGCGCAAGCCGGTACCGTCCGCATTGACGATCCAAGTACGTTGTGGCGATTTGCCTCCGGTCTCCCAGCAGAAGAGAATCTGTCCGGGCACCCATGGGTTTGTCTGGATGTGTCCCACCTGGAATGGAACGGATACCACATACTTTGTTTCTCCTGTTAAAATATTCATTCCGGCGATACCGGCAGGGCCGGCTCCCATGTTGCGGGGGCCAAACGGCTTGGTGATCTCGGTCCCTTCGGGGAGTTGCTTCATGGCTTCCTCCTTACCCACACGAAACCATACCCACTCTTCACTCCCATCGAGTGCCATATCTCCACCAGCCTGCATCTCAGGTGGTGTGACACCGCAGATCCGTTCATATGCCGAAGCCGGTTTCTGTATGCCCGACTTTGAATCGGCAAAAAGCATTACCAGGTCGGTCTCCACCACTTCAATGGTTCCTTTCGCTACATTACTCCCACGCGGATGACGCATATAATAAAGCTTCATCGATTTTCTGGCAACACTCAGCATACCGGAAAAACCACCCTCGGTAACCTGAATCATTTCACCGGTTTCTTCATGAACTGCCATTGCCTCTCCCGGCACACGTTGCGAATGAAAGATCAGCCATTCTCCATCCGAGGTCCACTGATTGTGTGTCGGGTAGATTTTTCTTTCGCCTGCCGGGCTACTGGTCAGGAAGACCAGATCAACTCCGGTCACGGGATCCCTGACAACTTTTCTCTCTGAGGGAAAACGGGATCCTATCTGTGCCTGGAGAGGTAATCCAATCATAAGGCACTGGATCAGAACGATGAGATTAAATATTCTTTTCATTTTTAGTTTTATATAATATTGCACTACTGTCCGGTTTAATTTTCCCAAAGTGGCA
>LFRM01166381.1_pt2 | contig 22028 bp, 17 predicted proteins | sample 618341 | NCBI WGS metagenome assembly LFRM01 (sample SAMN03654438, study PRJNA283298) | anaerobic digester metagenome | isolation source: pool of bioreactors CSTR01a, CSTR02a, and CSTR03a thermophilic anaerobic... | place: Denmark: Kgs. Lyngby | collected 2014-05-21 | reverse complement strand
GGGCCAAGGTACAGTGGATTGGATTCCCAACTTTGACGGCACCATGAATGAGCCAGCAGTATTGCCTGCGCGTTTACCGAACTTATTACTGAACGGTACCACCGGTATTGCCGTAGGTATGGCCACCGATGTGCCACCGCATAATTTGCGTGAAGTGGCGGCGGCCTGTGTATTGTTATTGGATAAACCCAAATCCACCCTAGAAGATATCTGTGAGCATATCCAAGGCCCCGATTACCCAACCGATGCGGAAATCATTACCCCGCGCGCCGATATTTTAAAAATCTATCAGACCGGCCGTGGTTCAGTGCGTATGCGCGCGATTTATCATGTGGACGACGGTGATGTGGTGGTTACCGCACTGCCGCACCAAGTGTCTGGCGCTAAGGTGATTGAGCAAATTGCCGCGCAGATGCAGGCGAAAAAGCTGCCGATGGTGGCCGATTTACGTGATGAGTCCGACCATGAAAACCCGTGCCGAATTGTGATTATTCCGCGCTCCAATCGGGTGTCGACCACTGAGTTGATGCAACACTTGTTTGCCACCACGGATTTAGAATCCAGTTACCGCGTCAATACCAACGTGATTGGCTTAGATGGCCGCCCGCAAGTTAAAGACTTACGCAGTATGTTGGTTGAGTGGTTGGTGTTCCGCGTGGAAACCGTGCGCAAACGTTTGCAGTTTCGTTTAGATCGGGTGGAAAAGCGTCTGCATCTCTTAGAAGGCTTGTTAATTGCCTTTTTGAATATGGATGAAGTGATTGAAATCATCCGCAGTGAAGACCATCCCAAGCCGGTACTGATGCAGCGTTTTGGCATCACCGAGATTCAAGCGGATTACATTCTGGATACGCGTTTACGTCAATTAGCGCGTCTGGAAGAAATGAAAATTCGTGGCGAGCAAGATGAGTTGGCCAAAGAACAAGCACAGTTGCAAGCTTTGCTCGGCAGTGAAGCTAAGTTGAAAAGCTTGGTGCGTAAAGAGTTGATTGCCGATGCGAAAACCTACGGTGATGAGCGCCGCTCGCCCTTGGTGGAGCGCGGTGAAGCTAAAGCTTTATCTGAGACAGATTTACTACCGACTGAGCCGGTTACCGTGGTGATGAGTGAGCAAGGTTGGGTGCGCAGCGCTAAAGGCCATGATATTGATCCGACTGGATTGTCCTATAAAGCCGGCGACGCCTTTAAGCAAGCGGTGCAAGGACGCTCCAATCAGTTTGTCGTCTTGCTCGACAGCACTGGTCGTAGTTACTCGTTACCTGCACATACTTTGCCTGCCGCCCGTGGTCAGGGTGAGCCATTGTCTGGGCGTTTAACCACACCGCCGGGTGCAACCTTTGAATGCATGTTAATGCCGACTGATGAGCAGTTGATGGTGGTGGCATCGGATGCTGGTTATGGTTTTGTGGTCAAAGGCGAAGATATGCAGGCTAAAAATAAAGCCGGTAAAGCCTTAATTACCTTACCTAAAGCTGCACGTGTTTTACCGCCAAAACTGCTGAATAACTTTGAGGAAGACTGGCTGGCAGCTGTGACTAACGAAGGTCGCCTGCTGGTGTTTAAAGTCTCTGATTTACCGCAACTCAGTAAAGGTAAAGGTAATAAGCTGATTGGTATTCCAACTGATCGCGCGGCCAAGCGTGAAGAGTGGTTGATTGATTTTGCGGTACTGAGTGAGCAAGCGACCTTGGTTCTGGTCGCGGGCAAGCGCACTTTATCACTTAAATTCAGCGATCTTGAGCATTACCAGGGTGAGCGTGGGCGACGCGGTAATAAGTTGCCGCGTGGTTTTCAGCGCGTTGATGAGTTGCGAGTTGAATCTTAAAGTGTTGTAAGACTGTGTATGATGCCTATATCAATCACAACACTGTTGCCCAGCTGTGCAAGGATAACTAGATGAACACGCTACCGTCGTTAGATTGGGATCATAGTCTTGAGTCACCTGTGCTGCAGGTGACCGGTAGCTGGGTATTAGAGCAGCGCAAGCCTGAGCTAACTGATGTGTGGCGTAAGGGTGGCAGGCTGCCCGAGCAGGTTGCAGTGCAAGTGGCTGTGGATGCTTGGGATAGTAGCTTATTGGCGTTGTTGCGTCGTTTACAACGCTTGGCTGATGAGCAAAAAGTTACCCTGCAATTGCTGGGCTTGCCTGATGGTGTGGAACGGTTGCTAGAAATGGCAACCAGCCCATCCACGCAAGCTAAAGAAGCGGATAAACCTGAATATGGCTGGGTGTCGCGTCTTGGTTTGGGAGCACAGGGTGTTGCTAAGTCTGTAGCAAATTCTTGCACCTTTATTGGCGAAGTCATACAAGCTATGGGTCGACTGTTTGCTGGTAAAGCGCGTATGCGTATGGTCGACTTTTGGATGGCCTTTCAGCAGTGCGGGCCTGGTGCATTGCCGATTGTGGCCTTGATTGCTAGTCTTATCGGTTTGATCTTGGCCTTTGTTGGCGCAATCCAATTGGAAGCTTTTGGTGCGCAAATTTATATCGCTAATATGGTCTCCATTGGTATGACCCGCGAAATGGGTGCGCTAATGACTGCGGTGATTATGGCGGGTCGCACCGGTGCCGCCTATGCTGCTGAGCTGGGTAGTATGCAAGCTAACGAAGAAATTGATGCGTTAAAAACCTTTGGCTTTCCAACCTTAGAGTTTTTGGTTTTGCCACGCGTATTGGCGTTGTTGGTCAGCATGCCGATCTTAACCGTCTTTGCCGACCTCTTAGGTATCTTCGGCGGCTTTGTGATTGGTTCAGGACTTTTTGATATTTCTGCTACGCAATATATGAATCAAAGTTTAGCAATGCTGACTTTAACTGATTTTTTAATCGGTCTATTTAAGAGTCTCGTGTTTGCCATACTGATTGGTTTAATTGGTTGTTACTACGGCTTATCTTGTGGGCGTAACGCGCAAGCAGTTGGGCAGGCAACTACCAATGCTGTGGTCAGTATCATCGTTGCCTTAGTGGTCAGTGATGCGCTGATTACCCTTATTTGTACGCAGCTGGGGATCTAAGCATGAGTGAGAACATATTAGTTGCCGACAATCTCAGTGCGGGTTATGGCTCGTTGGTGATTCAGCGTGATCTGAACTTCAGTATTAAGAAGGGTGAAGTTTTTGTCATTATGGGTGGCAGTGGTTGCGGTAAAAGTACTGTACTGCGTCACCTGATAGGTTTGCATGCGCCCTTGGCGGGACGTGTATTGTTTCAAGGTGAAGACTTTTGGGCGCAAGATGCCAATAGTCGCGCTAACTTGCAGCAGCATTTTGGCGTGCTCTATCAAAACGTTGCGCTATGGGGTGGCATGACTTTAAGGGAGAATATTTGCTTACCCTTGAGTGCGTGGCGGCCCAAACTGAGCACCGCAGATTTACATGAGCTGGCGGCGATTAAGCTGGCATGGGTCGGTTTGTCGGGCTGTGATGAGCTGTATCCGGCAGAGATTTCTGGTGGGATGCGCAAACGTGCAGCGCTGGCGCGAGCCTTAGCCCTTGATCCACAAGTATTGTTTTTTGATGAGCCTTCGGCCGGTTTAGATCCGCTCAGTTCGATGGCGTTGGATGAGTTGATTTTGCAACTGCGCGATAGCTTAGGTGCCAGTATCGTGCTGGTGACGCATGAGCTACCCAGTATTTATGCGGTGGCTGACACCTGTTTGTTTTTAGATAATCAAACCCGTACGCAAATTGCGCTGGGGCCTTTGTCTGAGTTACTTGAGCATGGCCCTGAGACTGTGCAGCGCTTTTTACGCCGTGGTGAAGCTGTAAAGCACGAGGTGGCAGGATGACTGAATCACGTAAGCCTTTTTTAATTGGTGCATTTTTATTAGGCGGCATAGCCTTACTGGCGGCAGGCTTATTACTGTTAAGCCGTGATAGCTTACTTAAAAGCCCTGTTGAGTATGTAGTGTATTTTACCGGAGCTTTAGATGGGCTCGATGTAGGAGCTGATGTGACTTATCGCGGTGTAAAAGTAGGTAGCGTGCGGCAGATTAATTTATCCTATGACCGTAAAATAAATGATGTCGTCATGCCTGTTACCATTCGCATTAACGCTGATAGTTCCGGTAAACGTCATGATCCAGATAGCTTTGATCGCTCTATTCAACGTTTAGTTGAGCGTGGTTTGCGCGCACAGTTGCAAACTCCAAGTTTATTAACAGGTAAAGCGATTGTAGCGTTAGATTTTTTTGTAGGTCAGACAGGTTATATACGTGATCCGCACAGCCTTGATTTGCCAGCTATTCCAACAGTGCCATCGCGTATTGATCAGGTAGCCGATGTATTACGCGACTTAGTTGAAGGTTTAAAAGAAGTGCCTTTAAAAGAAACACTTGAGGCGGCCAATAAAACTTTAGTGGCCTTTGAGCGCTTAGCATCTGCTCCAGAAACACAAGCCGGTCTTCAAAGTTTAAGCGGTTCTTTAGCCAGCTTTGATAAAATCACTCAACAGTTGCAACAACGTTTGCCTAGTATGTTGGATAATGTACAGAGCGGCAGTATCGAGTTGAAAGAGGCTTTAGCTGATGTGCGTTATGCAGCACAAAGTGCTCGTAATGCTTTGCAACAAATGGACGGCTTGGTCAGTGATGGTCGACGTAGTTTAAGTCCGCAGTCAGAATTACAATATGAGTTATTACAGTCTTTACAGGATTTAGGGCAGGCCAGTAAAGCGCTTCAGCGTACGGCGGAAAGCTTAGAGCAGCAGCCGCAATCTATTATATTTGGCAAGAAACGGTGAACAGATGAAACAATTAATGCGCTTGCCACGGACGATAGCTATGTTGGCGGCTTTAGTCGTCGGGGCGGTGGGTTGTAGCGTTGCTCCACATACGAATTTTTATCAATTACAACAACCCGCAACTGCAATGGTTGATGATAAAAATACAGCCACTGTGCTTTTGGGCCCATTAACAGTAGCTGATTATTTACAACGTGAAAATATCGTCCAGCGTGAAGCAGACGGCAGTTTAAGCTTAAGTCAAGAGGCCCGCTGGGCCGGTAGTTTAACGGATGATATGGGGCAGTTATTACTGCGCCAAATATCTAAAAAGCTTGGCAGTAGTCGTATCTCACTCTATCCCGACCGTATTGGTATGGTGGCGCAGGCACAAATTGTTTTAAGTATCAGTCGTTTAGATTCGGGCGCTAATCAGCCGGCTGTCTTAGAGGCGCAGTGGCGTTTGCTGGATGAGAAAGGCCGGGTGCACAATAGTCGTGTGATACGCCTAGAAGCAGAACATAATGGTGAGATGGGTGATCAGGTACGTGCGCAAAGTGAGTTGTTGGTGCAGTTATCTGAGCAATTAGTACAGAGGATTAAACAAGTAATACCTACTGCTGTCACTCAAGCAAGAGTGCCTCAAGTCAGGGCTGATAGTGCTGGTGAATCATCCTTAAAAAGCACACCTAAACCTTTAAAAACACCGCTGCTAGAGTCTGTGCGTGAGCAGGAAGTCTATCGTTTTTAAGTTCAGTCTCGCGGACATAAAGCCAAGGCCTATGTTCGCGATTTTATCAAATCAACTTGGGCGCTGTTGTAAGCTTTCTAATTGGTTTTTTAATATAACTTGATAGTCTGGCAGCAGTGATTCTAAACGGCGTGCTTGCGACGCTTGCATAGCCGAGCCAAAATATGCGCAAATAGCTAGGCTGCTGTTATGGGCTAAGCTGTCACTGATCAGTAATACATTGTCACTGTGTTGGCTCAATGACAGTGCGTCTTGTGTGCTTTCATTTAACAGTAACTCACCCAGAGAAGCACCTTTAAGCTGTGGGCCTTCACTGAGCCCAAGATGTAACTGCGCTGTTAATTCTGTGTCGCTTAATTGGCTCTGTAATCCTTGAGTAAACTGACGCAACAACTCAGCACAGCAGACTGCATTGCGTGGATATTCATCACTTTCGTTATTAAATGTAATCAGACTACGGCTATCAGCCAGTATGTGCACTTGACCTGCGTAGAGCGCAGCTGCCTGCTTGACAGCATTATTATAGTGTTGGAGTAGCAAAACTCTACGCTCATCAGGTAGTTGGCGTAGTTGCTCGATAGTATTGAGTTCCAGTGCAAGTACGGCAGTACGCGGGACAGTAGGGTGAGATGGTGTTGGTGGCTGCTGCTTTATTTCATCCGTGGCGATAGGAGGGGGTGGGGCTAAGTTATTCAGTACCTTATCCTCCTTAGGTTCTAATTCAGCCACTTGCTCAAGTACAGGTATAGCGCCAGCTTGTGTGTCGTCAATAAAATATTTATTCAGCTGTCTGGCTAATAAGCCAATTTCATCGCCACGCTGAATATAGGGTGCGGGTGGGGCTGGGTTGATCAGCCAGTTGCTTAAAGCTTGTAGCGGTAAAGCTAATGAACGACCTAAATGTATTGATAAAATTAAGGCAAATAATAAAATAACCGCACCAAAAGCCCCAATGGTTTGCATACTTGTGGTCAGTGGCTTTTGTAATTGGGTCATATCAATATGCAGATCCATTGATCCGCTCAGGACGTTTTGCGGCGAAAGATCTTGCGTATACATTTTGTATTTCGCACTGTTGGTGTTAGGCCGTTTTCCAGCTTCAGCAAGAATACGCTGATCTGTGCTGTATAAAGTGGCATGCGACACATAAGGGTTTTCAACTAATTCACGTAATAAAACCGCTACGCTTAGGGTATCGTTTGCTGATAAAGCCCCTTCAGCCGTACTGCGGGTCTGCTGTAATAAGCTCTGACCTAAAGCATCTGCTTGTTGCTGTATGGACCACTGCAGCTGTGTATGCACCAACCAAGCAATGGCTAATAGACAGATGGTAATAATTAAAAAAACATAACCTGCTATACGCGAAGCAATGCTACTGCGTCGTGGGTGTGTTGAATCAGCTTGCATAAACAATATATTCCAAAGAAATAAAGGGTATTTAAACGTATGAAAAGCGTGCTAATACACTGTGAGTCACAGTAATAACGCTAAAGTATAGCGGGCGTAAAACATAGAACAAGCAAAAGGACTGCACGTTAGACGATTAAATGGCTAGAATGCCTCTTTTTATCTGCGGAGAATGCACCGTGCGCGAAATTGTCCTGATTAACATCACAGGTGAAGACCGTCCGGGCTTGACCGCCGCCATTACTGGGGTATTGGCGCGCAGCGGCGTGAAGATTTTGGATATTGGCCAAGCGGTGATTCATAACACCCTGTCCTTTGGTATTTTGGTTGAAATCCCCAGCACTGAACATGCGTCAGCTGTGCTGAAAGATGTGTTATTTACCGGCTATAAACTGGATCAGCAGGTGCGCTTCACTCCTGTCTCAGAAAATGATTACCAGCAGTGGGTCGCAGGCCAGGGTAAGACACGCTATATCGTGACTTTATTAACCCGCCAAGTGACAGCTGAACAGTTGCAACGCGTCAGTGCTATTACTGCACAATATGGTTTGAATATTGATCATATTGATCGTCTGTCGGGACGTATGCCTTTGGATACACCTGAAAGTCAGGGTAAAGGTTGCATCGAGTTTTCTGTGCGCGGTGAGCCGGCTGATGCGGCTGCTTTGCGTGCTGAGTTCTTAAGTGTGGCGCAAGAACTGAATGTGGATATCGCTTTTCAGCGCGATACGGTCTTCCGCCGTAATCGCCGTTTGGCGGTGTTTGATATGGACTCCACCTTGATCGAAGCCGAAGTGATTGATGAGTTGGCTAAAGCCGCCGGTGTGGGTGAGCAAGTCGCTGCAATCACTGAACGTGCGATGCAGGGCGAGTTAGACTTTAAGGCCAGCTTTAAAGAGCGCTTAGCGCTGCTTGAGGGCTTATCTGAAGATGTCTTGGTTGAAATCGGCGCATCACTGCGTTTGACTGAAGGCGCAGAAGTATTATTTACCGAGCTGAAACGACTGGGGTATAAAACAGCCATTCTATCCGGTGGCTTTACTTACTTTGCCAAGCAGTTGCAAGAGCGTTTAGGCATTGATTATGTCTATGCCAATGAGCTAGAAATTGTCGATGGTAAATTAACTGGCCGCGCTATTGAGCCTATTGTTGATGCGCAGCGTAAAGCTGATTTACTCTCTGAGTTAACGGCTTTAGAAGGCTTGCGTTTAGAGCAAACTATAGCAGTAGGCGATGGTGCCAATGATTTGCCGATGCTGGCTTTAGCAGGTTTGGGTGTAGCATTTCGTGCTAAACCTATGGTGAAAAAATCAGCCCGTCAGGCCATTTCGACCTTGGGATTAGATGGCATTTTATATCTGCTGGGCTATCGTGATCGTGAAGGTGATGAATAGATCCAAGCAGGCCTTAATCTAGCTTATGCTTGCTGTACGTTGCAGTGTGCTCGTACAGCAAGCACAGTTATTTAGGAGAGACTGCCTAAAGCCGTACGACTGAAGGGTAATATTTCATCTTGACGGTGATCACGTACTTTTGCTGCCCACTCTGGGTCAACAAGTAAAGCACGACCCACAGCGACTAAATCAAATTCCTGTGCCGCGAAGCGAGTTAACAGACCTTCTAGACTGGCCGGTTGTGCGATTTCATCGGTATTGCTCATAAAGCTGGTAAATTCACTGCCATCGAGGCCGACACTGCCAACGGTAATGGTTGGCTTGCCGGTGAGTAGACGTGTCCAGCCGGCTAAGTTCAGCTGTGAATCAGCGAATTCAGGTTCCCAGAAACGGCGAGTCGAGCAATGAAAAATATCAACGCCCGCATCCACTAAAGGCTGTAAAAATTCCTGCAGTTCTTCTGGTGTGTAGGCTAGACGTGCGCTGTAGTCTTGTTGCTTCCATTGTGAGTAGCGAAACACAATTGGAAAGTCAGGGCCAACTGCAGCGCGGACGGCTTGAATGATTTCCACAGCAAAACGTCCACGATTGGTCATAGTGCCGCCGTAGTGATCGGTACGTTGATTGCTGCCTTCCCAGAAAAATTGATCCAGTAAATAGCCGTGTGCACCGTGAATTTCGACACCATCCATACCAATCGACTGTGCATCTTTGGCTGCTTGAGCAAAAGCGGCAGTAATATCATTAATATCACTTTGCGTCATGCCATGGACAATTTCTTGGCCATCTTTATATTTTTGCATGGGGCCGTAACCCGGCACGCTAGCATCGGGCTCGGTTCCTAATCGGCGTACATTTCCCACATGCCAGAGCTGCGGCATGATTTTGCCGCCGGCGCTATGGACGGCTGCAACCACCTGTTTCCAACCCTCTAAAGCATCTTCACCATAAAAGCGCGGCACATTGGGGTAGCCGTTAGCAGCACAGTGATTGACGGTGGTGCCTTCGGTGATAATCAAACCGACACCCGCTGCTGCGCGTTTACGGTAATACTCAACAACCTGCGAGTTGGGTATGCCACCGGGCGAGAAGCCGCGCGTCATAGGTGCCATAACAATACGTGTTGGCAGTGTTAGTGAGCCCAGTTGCAAGGGCTTAAACAATTGCTGTGCATCATTCATTGCATGCTCCTTCTTTTTGTTTTAGAAAGTTTTCAGCAGATAAGCCGCTTGGAATGAATAAACGACTTAGGTGATATGTAAGCTATCAGACACTTCACCACTAAAGCCACGGTCCAGTTTGATTTTTAAGGTCAAGTCAGTGCGCGAGTCTGCAAATTTTAAAGCGTCTTCAAGACTGATCTGCCCGGCGCTGAATAATCTAAACAGTTCTTGGTCAAAGGTCTGTAAGCCTTGCTCTTGTGAGCGGGCGATCGCACTTTTAATCTCGTCCAACTTATCGCGTTGAATTAGATCCTTGATATAGGGCGTACCGAGCATCAGTTCAATGGCCGCCACGCGTTTTTGCTTAATACCAGGAACCAGACGCTGACCAATAATCGCGGCTAAGTTTTGTGACACATCGGCCAGCACTTGTTTGCGCGCATCATCTGGGAAAAAGCGTGAGATACGCTCTAGCGCATGGCTGGTGCTGGTGGCATGCAAGGTCGCTACACATAGATGCCCCGTTTCCGCATAGTGCAAAGCATGCTGCATAGTAGCGGCATCACGAATTTCACCGATCATAATCACATCGGGTGCTTCACGTAAGGCGTTATGCAGTGCAGCGGCAAAACTGCGAGTATCAAGCCCCACTTCACGCTGGTTGACCACTGATTTTTTGTGTCTATGTAAAAACTCAATTGGGTCTTCGATACACAGAATATGCCCACCTGTATGAGTATTACGGAAATCCAACATGGCGGCCAAGGTGGTCGATTTTCCTGAGCCCGCCGCACCAGTGACCAGAATTAAACCACGGCTGAGTAGGGCTAGTTGTTCAAGCTTGGCGGGTAAACCTAAGCTGCTAAAGTCAGGAATGGTATTTTTAATATGGCGTATCACCATCGACACTTCGCCGCGTTGGTAAAATACGTTAATACGAAAACGTCCTGAATCTTTGACGCCGACAGCCAGATTCATTTCTAAATCGCGCTCAAAGTCAGACACTTGTTTTTGTGTCATTAACTGATAGGCCATTTGCTGTACAGATGAAGGCGGCATGGGTTGCTGACCGATTGAGCGAGATGTGCCCTCAACTTTCATTTGTGGCACAGCACCCACGCTAAAGTATAAATCCGAACCTCCTTGTTCGTAGAGTGCGTTTAAATAAGGAAACACATCGTAAGCAGACATTACAGATCCTTAGGGCAAAAACGGGGTAGTTGAAGGAGGAATTGCAAGGAATAATAAGACCAATGTTAGCCTGTTCATAGTTGATAAAGTAGCTAAAAACAGCCTTTTTAAAGCTAAATAAGTATTTTTAACCTTTGGTAGCATTTTTTTATATATGCAAATATGTCTTTTGTGGCGGGGCTTACAGCGCTTTTATAACGTTTTTTTAATGATTGTTTTTAATAAAAAATGCTGTGTAACGAGTCAGTTCGACCGTAATCCGTTAAAATGCATGGTTTTGCACAGCCTATTATAGATATAGATAAGGGCTGATACTTTTAATGACCAAGGTTTAAATTATGTCACAACAAATAAACCAACATATGCCCTCGTATTTAGACTCTGAAAATCCGGGCCCTTGGGGGGTTTTTCTAGAGCAAGTTGATCGGGTTGCGCCTTATATGGGCGAGCTGATTCATCTAGTCGATACTTTAAAGCATCCAGAGCGTAGTCTGATTGTTGATGTGCCAGTGCGTTTAGATGATGGCAGTATTGCTCATTTTGAAGGCTACCGTGTACAACACAGCCTCAATCGTGGACCTGGTAAAGGTGGTGTGCGTTACCATCAAGATGTCAATTTATCTGAAGTGATGGCTTTATCAGCTTGGATGTCAGTTAAAACAGCAGTCGTTGGCTTGCCATTTGGCGGCGCTAAAGGCGGTATTCGTGTTGATCCGCGCCAACACTCGCAGGCTGAAATTGAGCGCATTACGCGCCGTTACACTCATGAAATCAGCTCTGTTATTGGTGTAAATAAAGATATTCCAGGACCTGATGTTAATACCAATGGGCAAACCATGGCGTGGATGTTGGATACCTATTCTATGAAGACGGGTTCAACTCAGCCAGGTATTGTCACAGGTAAGCCGATTGCGTTGGGTGGCAGTTTGGGCCGTGTTGAAGCCACAGGCCGCGGTGTGTTTATTGTTGGTATGGCTGCGGCTAAAGATGCGGGTATTGATTTAACAGGTGCACGTATCAGTATTCAAGGTTTTGGTAATGTGGGCGGCATTGCTGCGCGTTTATTTACTGAAGTGGGTGCTAAAGTGGTTGCAGTGCAGGATCACACTGGCAGTATCTACAACCCTGAAGGCCTTGATGTTGAAGCACTATTGACACATGTTAAGAAAACTGGAGGAGTGGGTGGCGTTGCCAATACTAATTCGATTACAGCCGAAGAGTTCTGGGCTATCGAAACAGATATTTTAATTCCAGCTGCTTTAGAAGGGCAGATCACCAAGCATAATGCGAATGCGATTCGTGCACGTATTATTGTTGAAGGTGCTAACGGTCCAACCACCCCAGAAGCCGATGATATTCTCACGCAAAAAGGCACAGTGATTGTCCCTGATGTACTGGCTAATGCCGGCGGTGTAACAGTCAGCTATTTTGAGTGGGTACAAAACTCATCCAGTTTTTATTGGACGGTTGAAGAAATTAATCAGCGCCTAGAAAAAATCATGTTGGATGCCTATCGTGCATTGGCTGCAACTGCAGCAGAGCATCAGGTGTCGTTACGTACGGCAGCCTTTATTATTGCCTGCACGCGTATCCTTGAGGCGCGTCAGTTGCGAGGTGTGTTTCCGTAATAGTTGATAGAGCTGCAGCGATTAAAAACGCCCGCATAATGCGGGCGTTTTTGTAGCAGTGCGAGCATTTATGTGTAGCAGTAGTCTAAGTCATAGTGACTGAACTCTTGGTTTTAGATAGTGCAGATACAAAGCCTGCACAGAGGCAGGCTTTGTATCGGTTGCGCAGTGATTAATCACGCTCATCCGGTAAAGCTGCAATCACATCTTCAGCTTGTAAGCCTTTATCGCGATCCATCACGGTAAACTCAACGCGTTGGCCTTCAACCAAAACACGGTGACCTTCACCGCGAATAGCACGAAAGTGGACAAAAATATCATCACCTGAATCACGTGAAATAAAACCAAACCCTTTTGAGGTGTTAAACCATTTAACTGTACCGGTTTCACGGTCGCTGAGATCCTGTGACAGGGGGACGCTTTTCGTGCTGATGGTGCTGACTACTTTGCGCAGGTTTAGAGCCAAATGGATGGCCACTGCAACGAAGAGAATAATTAAACCTAAGCTGCTTTTAGAGTTACTAAAGCTAAAGATCATTTGTATAACGGTAGCAAACACTATTAAGGCTGAAACTATGCCTTGTAATTGACGGCGACGGCCACGTGCCCATATAGGTAAGATCGGTGCAATCAGTAAGTTGGCTAAAGCAAAAGAAGTCAGCAGAGGCGCTACTTCTGAATTTTTACTGGCCAAAATAAGCGAAACAAGCAGTGCCGCAGCACCGGTAAATAAATGAATAATTTTCAACATACGTAATAGACTCACCTTAATAAGAATCACAATAAATAAGAAAACCGACTTCAAGTACAGCGTTTAATTCTTAATTTGAGTTGCGCTGCTGTCGTGTTCAAGTGGTTGCGGATAAAAACCTTAACCCCTATTTGCTTATTAAACAGCAAACATCGCCCTGACTCAAACAACTAAAGTTGCACATTGCCTGTTGCTAGGAAAATAGCCTGTTATAACAAGCCTGTAAACACAATCGGCAGTCTGTATTATCCTGTGATTCGAGATGGCATAGCCGTCAGCGCGGTTAGGCTATATAATCAGGGTTTTCTGCGATAGCTTGCTGTATGCGCTGCTTGATAGCGTTTTTCTTGCCAGAGCTGTCGCTTATTTCACATTTTCTAGGAAGCGAACACCATCATGATGCGCAGCCATTATTGCGGACACCTCAACGAATCCCTCAACGGGCAAACCGTCACTTTGTGCGGTTGGGTCCACCGTCGTCGCGACCACGGCGGAGTTATTTTCCTCGATATCCGTGATCGTGAAGGCTTAGCTCAAGTTGTTTTTAATCCAGAACAAGCTGATATTTTTGCGACAGCTGACCGTGTACGCAGCGAATATGTTGTAAAAGTCACGGGTGTGGTCAATCCGCGTCCAGAGGGCGCGGTTAACCCGAATATGCCTAGCGGCGCGATTGAAGTGATTGCCACTGATCTAGAAGTGCTTAACCAAGCTGAAACCACACCCTTCCCGTTGCACGAGCATTCGGATGTGGGTGAAGAAACTCGCTTGCGTTACCGCTTTATCGACTTGCGTCGTCCAGAGATGGCCGCCAAGTTGAAGTTGCGTTCACGTGTCACCACCAGCATTCGTCGTTATTTAGATGATAACGGCTTCCTTGATGTGGAAACGCCGATTCTGACCCGTGCCACACCCGAAGGTGCGCGTGACTATTTAGTACCAAGCCGCACGCACGCGGGCAGCTTCTTTGCTTTGCCACAGTCGCCACAGTTATTTAAGCAACTGTTGATGGTGGCGGGTGTAGATCGCTACTACCAAATTGCCAAATGCTTCCGTGATGAAGATTTGCGTGCCGACCGTCAGCCTGAGTTTACCCAGATTGATATTGAAACCAGCTTTATGGACGAAGCGGACATTATGTCCATCACCGAAACTATGGTGCGTCAGTTATTTAAAGACGTGCTGGATCTAGAGTTCGGTGAATTCCCACATATGACTTACGCAGAGGCGATGCGTCGCTTTGGTTCAGATAAGCCAGACTTACGTATTCCGCTGGAATTAGTTGATGTGGCTGACCAGTTAACTGGCGTTGATTTTAAAGTCTTCAGCGGTCCTGCTAACGACCCTAAAGGTCGTGTGGCAGCCTTGCGTGTACCGGGTGCTGGCAGCATGCCACGCGGTAAAATTGATGAGTACACCAAGTATGTGAGCAACTACGGCGCACGTGGTTTGGCGTACATTAAAGTCAATGAGCGTGCTAAAGGTGCAGAAGGTTTACAGTCACCTATTGTTAAATTTATTCCTGAAGAGAACCTCAACACTATTCTGGACCGCGTAGGTGCAGTTGACGGTGATATCGTATTCTTTGGTGCTGATAAAGCACAGATTGTCAGCGATGCACTGGGCGCGCTGCGTATCCGTATCGGTCACGATTTAGACTTGCTGACCTGTGAGTGGGCGCCAATGTGGGTGGTTGATTTCCCCATGTTTGAAACCAACGATGATGGCTCACTGACAGCGATTCACCACCCCTTTACTGCACCTAAGTGTTCAGCAGAAGAGTTGCGTGCTGACCCAAGTCAAGCGCTGTCACGTGCCTATGATATGGTGCTTAATGGTACTGAGTTAGGGGGCGGTTCGATCCGTATTCACGACCGTACTATGCAGCAAACCGTATTTGAGATTCTCGGCATTGATGAAACAGAGCAGCAAGAGAAGTTTGGCTTCCTGCTCGATGCACTTAAGTATGGCGCGCCACCGCACGGTGGTTTAGCTTTCGGTCTAGACCGTTTGGTGATGTTGATGACCGGTGCGCAGTCGATTCGTGAAGTGATTGCCTTCCCGAAAACTCAAAGTGCCGCCTGTGTGATGACACAAGCGCCAGGTACAGTAGATGCCACTGCGCTACGTGATTTGCATATACGTTTGCGTGAACAGCCTAAGGCTGAGTAAAAGTCGTTCGAATTAAATTGTGACCTCTTGCTGCATGGGTAATTAAGTGCAGCAAGAGATTTACATAGTTTTTTGTCAACACAATAAAGATATAGAGACGGGAGTTGTTATGGCAGGGCATTCCAAATGGGCGAATATCAAGCACCGCAAAGAGCGCCAAGATAATAAACGCGGTAAGATTTTTACCAAGCTTATTCGTGAGTTAACGGTCGCAGCAAAGCAGGGCGGGGGTATCGTCAATGATAATCCGCGTTTGCGCTTAGCCGTTGATAAAGCACTGTCTGCAAATATGACCCGCGATACCATTGACCGTGCAGTGGCTCGTGGTGTGGGTGCTGACGATGGCGATAACGTGGAAGAGTTGGTGTATGAGGGTTATGCACCCAATGGCGTCGCGGTTTTTGTTGAAGCTATGACTGATAACCGTAACCGTACTGCAGCTGAAATTCGTCACGCATTTAATAAATACGGTGGCAATTTAGGTACTGATGGCTCGGTTGCTTATTTGTTTGAGCGTAAAGGTCAGATTTGTTATGCACCTGGCGTTGATGAAGAAGCGCTGATGGATGCCGCTTTAGAGTTGGGCGCGGATGATATTGTGATCAATGATGATGGTTCGGTTGAAGTGTTAACGACTTTTGCTGACTTTATCACTGTCAATGAAGCGCTGAGGGCCGCAGGTTTTGCTGCCGAAGAAGCTGAAGTGACCATGATTCCAACCCTGAATGTTGAGTTGGATTTAGACGGCGCACAAAAAGTGATGCGTTTGATTGATATTTTGGAAGATTTGGATGATGTACAAAACGTCTATTCCAATGCCGAAATTCCAGATGAGGTGATGGAGCAGCTGTAAGCTTGGACTTGCTTCGTGACTCAATAAACCTCTGGTTGCTTGTGTAGACAAGCCCAGAGGTTTTTTATTGGCGTGGGATATAATTACACGCTGAATACATTGTGTTAATAGGTTAAAAAAGGATGCCAAGATGACGCTTATTTTAGGCATTGATCCAGGTTCTAGAATCACCGGTTATGGAATTATCCGTGATACGGGGCGTGGTTGTGAGTATGTGGCGTCGGGCTGTATTCGTACCGGTAGCGGTGAGCTGCCTGAGCGTCTGAATGCGGTATTTGCTGGGGTGAGTGAGATTATTCAAACCTACCAGCCGACCACCATGGGTATTGAACAAGTCTTTATGGCGCGCAATGCGGACTCAGCCTTAAAGCTGGGCCAAGCGCGTGGTGCAGCGATTGTTGCTGGGATGCAGGCCAGCTTGTCGGTCTCAGAATACAGCGCCACCCAAGTAAAATCAGCGGTGGCAGGCAGTGGCCGTGCCGCCAAAGAGCAGGTGCAGTTGATGGTCATGCATTTGCTCAAGCTGACCAAGAAACCACAGATTGATGCCTCGGATGCTTTGGCGATTGCCATTTGTCATATGCACCATCAGCAGACCTTGTCAGTGCATGGCTTATCCGGTGCCAAGCTACGCGCTGGGCGCTTGTCGGTATAACTTGGGATATGTAGCCAAACAGTAAAGTATTTGTTGTAAGTCAATGCTCAGGCCTTGAACTTCTGAAAATATGCCTCATCTTATAAGTATTCAAACGAGCGCGATGGCGAAGATAAGCCGACTGACTCGTTACCATTTAGATGAGGAAGACCATAATGCGTATTGATCGTTTTACCAGCCAATTGCAGCTGGCATTGTCGGATGCACAGTCATTAGCTGTGGGGCAGGATCATTCTGCTATTGAACCATTGCACTTGATTTCAGCGTTATTGGATCAGCAAGGTGGTGCGATTCGCCCATTGCTGATGCAAGTGGGTTTTGATGTTAAAAGCTTACGTGAAGCCCTGAATAAAGCTTTAGATCAGTTGGCCAAGCTGCAAAGCCCAACCGGCGATATGAATATGTCGCAAGATTTAGCGCGCTTGCTTAATCAAGCAGACCGCTTAGCCCAGCAAAAAGGCGATCAGTATATTTCCAGCGAGCTGGTGTTACTGGCAGCGATGGATGACAAAACTGCGTTGGGTAAAATTCTTTTAGCGCAAGGTGTGAACCGCCAAGCGCTTGAAAATGCCATTACCAATTTACGTGGTGGTGACAATGTGGATGATCCCAATGCTGAGCAATCACGCCAAGCTTTGGATAAATACACTGTTGACTTAACTAAGCGTGCCGAAGAAGGCAAGCTTGACCCAGTGATTGGCCGTGACGAGGAAATCCGCCGTACGATTCAGGTACTGCAGCGCCGTACTAAAAACAACCCAGTATTAATCGGTGAGCCGGGTGTAGGTAAAACTGCCATCGCTGAAGGTTTAGCGCAGCGTATTATCAATGGTGAAGTGCCCGATGGGCTGAAAAGTAAACGTCTGTTATCGCTGGATATGGGCGCCTTGATTGCCGGTGCTAAATACCGTGGTGAATTTGAAGAGCGTCTGAAAAACTTACTCAATGAAGTGGCCAAACAAGAAGGCCAGATCATTTTGTTTATTGATGAACTGCATACCATGGTCGGTGCTGGTAAAGGCGAAGGCGCGATGGATGCCGGTAATATGCTCAAGCCTGCCTTAGCGCGGGGTGAGTTGCACTGTGTTGGCGCTACCACCTTAGACGAGTACCGTCAGTATATTGAGAAAGATGCGGCCCTTGAGCGTCGTTTCCAGAAAGTGCAGGTCGATGAGCCGTCTGAAGAAGACACCATTGCCATTTTGCGTGGCCTCAAAGAGCGCTATGAAGTGCACCACGGTGTGACTATCACCGATGGCGCCATCATCGCTGCGGCTAAACTTTCACACCGCTATATCACTGACCGTCAGTTGCCGGATAAAGCCATCGACTTGATTGATGAAGCGGCCAGTATGATTCGTATGGAAATTGACTCTAAGCCTGAGGCTTTGGATCGCTTAGACCGTCGTTTGATTCAGCTGAAAATTGAGCGTCAAGCGCTGAAAAAAGAAGACGATGCAGCAACCAAAAAGCGTTTAGAGAAACTCGTTGAAGAAATCTCTGAACTGGAGCGCGAGTACGCTGATTTAGAAGAAATCTGGAAATCAGAAAAGTCTGAAGTACAAGGCTCGGCCCAGTTGCAGCAAAAAATTGAGCAAGCCCGTCAAGAAATGGATCTGGCACGTCGTAAAGGTGATCTCAATCGTGCGGCAGAGTTGCAGTACGGCATCATCCCCGACTTAGAGCGCAGCTTGGAAATGGTTGACCAAAACAGCAAGGTGGAAAACCAGCTGTTGCGTACTAAAGTGACGGATGAAGAAATTGCCGATGTGGTGTCACGCTGGACTGGTATTCCAGTGTCAAAAATGCTCGAAGGTGAGCGTGATAAACTACTGAAAATGGAAGATTTACTGCATACGCGGGTGATTGGTCAAAATGAAGCGGTGACTGCGGTATCCAACGCGGTACGTCGTTCACGTGCGGGCTTGTCTGATCCGGATCGACCTAGTGGTTCGTTCTTGTTTTTAGGCCCGACCGGTGTGGGTAAAACTGAGTTGTGTAAAGCACTGGCTGAGTTCTTATTTGATACCGAAGATGCCTTGATTCGTATCGATATGTCAGAGTTTATGGAAAAACACTCGGTGGCACGCTTAATTGGTGCACCGCCAGGCTATGTGGGCTACGAAGAGGGCGGCTACCTGACGGAAGCGGTGCGTCGTAAGCCTTACTCGGTAGTACTGATGGATGAAGTTGAGAAAGCGCACCCGGATGTATTTAACGTCTTGCTGCAAGTGCTGGATGATGGTCGTTTAACCGACAGCCATGGTCGTACGGTTGATTTTCGTAATACTGTAGTGGTGATGACCTCGAACCTGGGCTCGATGCAGATTCAAGAGTTGATGGGCGACCGCGAGGCACAACGCGCAGCGGTGATGGATGCAGTGGGTCAGCATTTCCGTCCGGAGTTTATCAACCGCATTGATGAGTTGGTCATCTTTGAACCGCTGGGTACAGAGCAGATTGCTGGCATTGCGGATATTCAGCTGGGCCGTTTACGTCAGCGCTTAACTGAGCGTGAGTTGCGTTTTGAGCTGACGCCTGAAGCCTTAGAGAAGTTAGTGGCCGAAGGTTACGATCCTATCTATGGTGCGCGTCCACTCAAGCGAGCGATTCAGCGTTGGATTGAAAACCCGCTGGCACAACAAATTCTCTCTGGAGAGTTTGAGCCAGGTACTACGATTCAGGCGACACTTGCAGACGGTGAGATTGTGTTTAAGTAAACACAGCCTAGCCTGTTATCTGTTAGACAAAGCGCAACCTTCGGGTTGCGTTTTTGTTACTGCGATTCACTCTAAGTGAGACATACAGAGTCATACAGAGTCAATAGAGCAGGGGCTGATTCTAAACGCTGTAATACGTGCTGCAGTTCTGATTGAGCTTTAGTTATGGCACAGGTTTAGCACGCAGCTTAAAGTATAAGTCTGTTAAACTATGGGCTTTATTTTTACAGGTCACTTCCCATGTCGCACGCCGTATCGCGTTTGCGTGATCAACGCTTGGCTCGCAGTCAAAAGCCTTTCCTCGCTCGCGGTGCCTTGCTGGTACGCTGCCCACGTTGCCGAGTCAGCGAAGCTTATTGCATGTGCGCGTGGCAACCTCAAGTCAGCGCCAACAGCGCGGTGTGCTTGTTGATGTATGACGCTGAGCCACTGAAACCTACCAATACCGGTTGGTTAATTGCTGATGTGGTCCCAGATACCTTTGCGTTTAGTTGGTCGCGCACCGAAGTCGACCCGAATATCCTCGCTTTATTAGCCGACCCACAGTGGCAGCCCTATGTGGTTTTTCCTGAAGAATATATTCCTGCCGAGCGTGTGGTGCACAGTGTCCCCAATGCCGAGCTGCAAGCGGCAGGTAAGCGCCCGTTATTTATCGTGCTCGATGGCACTTGGACCGAAGCGCGCAAAATGTTTCGCAAGTCAGCTTATCTAGCCGACTTGCCGGTGCTGAGCCTGCAGCCTGAAGATATTTCCAACTACCGTTTGCGTCGTTCAACCCGCGATGATCATCTGTGTACCGCTGAAGTCACCGCACTGTGCTTGCATCTTGCAGATGACATTCAAGCCGCAACCGCACTAGAAACATGGTTTGCCCGCTTCAGTCGTCACTACCTCGCTGGCCGTAAGCCTCCGTCTATCGCTGAGAAAGAAGCTTTGCGCAATGGCACTGCGTTATAAATCAGTGCAAGCCGGTCATCGAAAAGCCACACAAGAATCAATGACTAAGCTATCTGCATGAGCTGTATTTTGATATAGTTAGCTTGCTAACTAATATTGGTGTATATCTTATGAGTACTGTTTCAAAGCCACTCTATGGCGTTTTATTGGTTATGTGTGCCGGCTTGCTATTGGCCACACATGATGGAGTTTCCAAGTATTTAACCCATATCTATCCGCTGATTATGGTGATTTGGCTGCGCTATTTTGTGCAAACCCTAGCAATGGTCGTGTTGTTTTTTCCAAAGATGCGCTGGGCAATTTTGCGTACTCAGCGGCCCTGGTTGCAGCTATTACGGGCGATCAGTTTGCTCAGTATTAGTCTGTTATTTATCAGTGGTCTAGGCTACATACCATTGGCAGAAGCCACGGCAGTGATTTTTTTAGCACCGCTGATTGTGACTGTGCTGTCGGCAGTGGTGCTGCATGAAAAAGTCAGTAAGGGACAATGGGCCGCTGTTGCTTTTGGGTTTTTAGGTGTCTTGTTTATTGTGCGTCCAGGCGGAGATTTATTTACCCCAGCCATTTTATTACCTGTGGGTGCAGCGTTTTGCTTTGCTATTTATCAGCTGATTACGCGTCGCTTGGCCAGTACAGACCACGCTGTAACCAGTAATTTTTTATCAGGATTATTTGGTACGCTGGTATTGACCACATTACTACCTGGCCAATACACGTTAAGCGTAGCCAATGTTGATTTACTATTTATGTTAGCGCTTGGTTTGTTGGCAATGACTGCACATATGCTGTTAACCATGGCGTTAAAATATTCAAGCGCAGCAACCTTAGCGCCCTTTACTTATGCGCAAATTGTGTTTGCTGGTGTCGTCGGTTATAGCGCTTTTGGGCAGTTACCAGATATGCTTGCAATCATAGGTGTACTGATTATTAGCAGTAGCGGCTTGGCAGTAGCATACTTACAGCATAAAGCGCTGAGACTATAGTTAGGTGGTTAATTGCTACGCAGTATAGCCTGCAGTTTAGCTAATTCGATGGGTTTAGCTAAATGGGCATTCATGCCTGCTTGTTTAGCGCGCAGATGATGCTCTTCGAGTACATGAGCTGACAGTGCAATAATTGGCACTGGGGCTAAGCCGTGATCTGCTTCGTAGGCGCGCTGTTTTTGTGCTGCAGTAAAGCCGTCCATCACAGGCATTTCACAATCCATTAGGACTAAGTCATAACTGTTTTTTTGCAGCATCTCTAAAGCGATTTGGCCGTTCGCAGCGACTTCAAGTGTAACTCCGAGCTTACTTAATAAACCGCTAATCACTTGGACTGAAATAGCATCATCCTCGGCCACTAAGACGTGTTTACCTGATACTTTATTTATAGCACTGACCGGTACAGCACTGTGTTGCACTGCATTGATCAATGTGGTTTTTAGTGTCGAACCACTGACAGGCTTCATCAGAACATGGTTGATACCGGCATTGCGCGTTGTCACTGCATCAATTTGACTGCTACTGGTCAGCATAATCAAGGTGGTGTCAGTGGTGAGTATCGGATCTTTTTGTATCCGCACAGCAAAAGCGATCGCCGATGGTTGGTGAGTTGTTTCACTAATGATAATGGCGTCAAAGCGTTGTCCTTGCATATTTCTGTTACGCAATAGAGCGACAGCTTC